>Ga0214545_1005969_pt1 | contig 21585 bp, 11 predicted proteins | sample CNSS4metaG_FD_160064 | JGI IMG/M metagenome (GOLD analysis project Ga0214545, IMG submission 160064) | Root nodule microbial communities from cowpea collected in UCLA plant growth center, Los Angeles, California, USA - CNSS4 | ecosystem: Host-associated > Plants > Roots > Nodule | place: USA...
TGGTTTTCTATGGTTTATGTGCTTTCCATTTCCTTTTTGTTTTGAATCAATCCATCATCTTCTTCTCTTGAGCTTTGTGAAAGGAACCTTCACATCTAGATAACTTGCTATCTTAATGTCCAGTGGGAATTTTCAAAAAACTTTCTTAAACAACTTCACCATATTCATAACTCTAAAAGGAAACAAAATAATCCTTCATCAAAAGTGAACTTTGTAAGCGAAAGTAAAGTGAAAAGAGAGAATTACATCCCTAGAAATGCCACGAGTTACTCTTTTCCAGTCTTCTCCTTTAGTTGGTCAGACTATTTAGTCTTCTCCAACACATATAGGTCAAATCCTAGACCCTACAATCCAGATCCCACCTCCTCTCCTCCAGACCCCACCTGATGTCCTAGTGGACCCCTCCCCATCTGTTGAACCTCCTTTGCACCATAATTTACCTACTGAGGAGGTCGAGCGTGATGAACATGGCAAGGTCATTATTACACTCATTGGTAAAGGGTAAGTTTTCTATGTTATTTTATTTTCTTAGTAATTGTGTACTTAATACTAAAAGTTGTCTCTATTTTTCTTGTAGGTGGACGCCTAACCACTATGCCAGTGAGGCAATTGGACAGGCAATAAGGACACAGTTCAGGGGCCCATACCATCATTATGAGGAGGTCCCTAAAGATGTTCAACTTAAATGGTGAACATACTTTAAGGTATTAGAATATATTTGTTATGAATTATAATATTATATAGCACTTATCACTTTATTATTTTCTATTTTTGCAGACCCATATTACTTGGGCACCTGAGCATGAGTGGCATATTCAAAAGATGTATGAGGCAAAAGTCAAAAAATGCCTATCTGATATGCTTACCAAAGCAAGGAAGAAAATGAAGAAACCTAGTTGGATGGGTGAAATAACTTGGACTCAATTGCTTGACTATTGGGAGAGTAAAGAGTTCAAAGACATATCCTCTCAGAATAAAACAAACAGAGCTTCAGTTAGAGGTGGAGCACTACACTCTACAGGTCGTAAATCTCACCCTGAGATTGCATTAGGACTCGTAAGTTTTCTGTAACACGTATAAAAAATTTGCTTACAATGTTATTGAACATTTTATATGGTTGGTGATATAATCTTACTAATTGCATAAATTTTCTCAAGAGCGAAAACATGGGCGTCTTGTGAATCCAGATGAGTTATTTCTTGTCACTCATAAGAAGAAGGACGATGCTTGGGTAGATACACGTGCACATGAAGTATATGTAGGTTTTCAATAGTTGGTTTAGTTTGGTTTAATTCTATACAATTCTGACACTTTCAAATATTATGAATGAGTAGGAGACATATCATCAGCGTGTGCGAGACATGGAGATGGATAGTTCTGCAGGAGCTACAATAACAACAAAGATTCAATGCTAGAAAGATGTTGCTGGAGGGAAAAGTAGAGGAAGAGTTTATGGCACTAGGGACTTGGCTGCAAACATTCATCATGGTGTGTCATCCCTCACTCAACCTTCTACTTTAGCCCGCACAATTCATCCAAGGCTAGGACAGCTGATTGAGATAGAAAGGCTTCTAGAAGAAGTAAAACAAGCCACTATGAGAGCTGATGAAACTGATAAAAAATATGCTCTCGTTCAAGATGAACTGAGTTTGATCAAGCAATAATTAGCCATGATGTTGGAGAAACAAGGTAGAGGCAGTTCAACAAGCACCAGTCGTGTGCATCCGCATTATGATGAGGACTTGGATGATCATCTAGTTCCTTGAAGATGGTACATATTTATTTTTGTTCAAATTGTGTATACATTTTCCAAAAAAATACTTTCTTAATTATATTATAGGATACTCATAAAGTGGCTTTAGAGATTAATCTCTTACATTTTTGTTTTTCATTTTACAAGTTTTCTTGTATCATTCTCTTTTCCATTGCGGATGGTGGCTTGGAGGTGGATGCTAGTAGGTTTTGCTGCCAATAACTAGTATAGGCTTAGTATAAGCTTAGTATAGGCTAAGTAGGAAAACATAGAATGAAATGCTAGTGGGAGTGCAATGCCAATATTGGCACTTTTTGTCTGACTGTAATCTGATCTTAGAATGCTAGTGGGATTGTACTGCCAATGTTGGCACTTTTTGTTTGACTATAATCTGATCTTAGACTCCAGGATTTTTGTGAAACTCACAACTAACTTTATGTTTGCAATTTCAATTGTAAATGAATGAAATCATATGCCCGATTTTTGGATTGAATGAATGAAATCATATGTTGGATTGCTAGATTGATTAGATTGTTTGAAACGTGTCTGGATAGGTATTAGATGTAGGTTGAGGAATTAGATAAGGCTTCTGGGATCCGCTTGGAAACAGATTGGTCATTTCAAATTATGCAGTAAAGTGCTTAGGCTTAGCCGACGCAAGGCCGATGCTAACAATTGAATATCTAATTGTTTGTGTAGGCCAGATCCACGAAAATAACCTATTTCAGCTTCTATTTCTGTATTTCGTGGGCTTGACCCACGCATAGCCCACGCAAAATTCAGAATATTGCGTTGAAATCTTCCTATTTGCGTCGTATTGACTGACGAAAACTATTTGAATTTCTTTTTCCTTTTAATTGTTCATTGGCTTGACCTACGCATGTGAAATTATTATTATATTTGTTATTCATTTTCATCGGTTTAGCCGACAAGAAATTCACAGAAATCATGCGTCCCCATTTAGCCGACACAAATGACCTTTGCATCTAGGAAATGGACGTGGGTCACGTTGTCATTGCTAGATCAACGCCATGTACATATTATCGTCGGCCTTTTAGTTGTAGCGTAGGTTTTGGTCGATGAAAAGATAAAAAATTCTTGTAGTGACTAAATATAATAATTACTTGTAGAGTGTTGAAATTTACCAGATGACTTGATAAATCATCTATGAGCTAAGTTTTGATGATGTTTTATAGTTGCATAGATGTTTCTTGAATGTTTCCCATTTGTGTTTTGTATGGTTGAAGTGAAAGTAAGCTCGTAAGTCGATATAGGATCATTACAAGAAAAATTTTCATTAATAACCAATTTTCGTGACAAAAAATTATTAGTCACTGTAGTGATCAATTTAAATATCAATTTACAGAATAAAAATTATTGTTTGCTAAATAGTCACTATTATGAATAAAAAATTATAATTGATCTCTAAAATTTAGCTACCAATGTTTTGGCTACCAAATGAATTAGTTTATAAATTGGTCAATAAACATTAACTACCAAGGTTTTTGTCTACCAAAAAAATTGGTTTCTAAATTAGTTTCTAATTAATTAGTGAACAATTTAGCGACGAATTATAATTTGTATTCATAATAGTGATTATTTTAGTAATAAAAACCTCTTTTTTTTGTAAATTAATATCTAAATTGATAGTGACTAACAATTTTTAATCACTAAAATTAATTAGTATTTAATTAATAGTGTACAAGGTTGAATCATTTAATACACTACTAACCATGTAATCAAGTCTAATTTGATTAGATCTCAATGGCCCAGAAAAAGCTAAAATGGGAAGCTTCATGAAAAAAATAAAATGCTCTTGAAAATGAAAAAGAGAAGACGATAAAGGACATCTTGTCTGGGCAATGTACTACAACAATCGTTTGATGTGCATTTTATTAAGTCGTCTGGTCAGCAACGCCGAACATACTCTCTAACCACCCAGAAATGTGCGTGTTGGAAAAGTTGAGTGATAAAAGATGTTATTTTGAAAGTTTTATCATTTGCACAAAAAATGTTGATGCATAATTAGGGATGTCAACGGGGCGGGTAGGGTACGGGTAGTAGCTGCCCCATACCCTACCCGCTGGATAAATATATGCCCCGTACATGTACCCATATCCGTCGGGTATTCGTTATGCGGGTATCCGCCTATTTTTTTCATATCTGCGGGTATCCACGGGTACCCACAGGTATTTACCAAATTATTTAAAAATTATTTAAAAAATATATATATTTATTTTATCATAAATTCAAATAAAATACATCACTGTCATAAATTTTAAATAAAGTTCAAATAAACTCAAGTTCATACAAGTCCGAATAATTATAAAAGTAAATATAAAATGATGTTCAACACAATGAAAATTCTTTAATTAGTGTTTTGATAAAAAAAAGTCCACTTTCTCCAATTGATTCCTAAAAAATAAACAAAATAAACAAATAATAAACCTCAATTGCCACGTGCCAAGTATTTATTTTGATTCTATCATTTGACAACAAGCATACCATAAACATCATTGTCTATATAGGATTTGATGTATATGCCCAATTTTAAATAAAGGAAAGAGAAGAATGTAAAGGGGTGTACTTGGAACAAGACAACGTATCAATACTTGAAGTTTGAAGAATGAAGACAAAAGACAAGATGTGCAACTTAGAAAAAATTATGCCAGAATATTTTTTACTAATATATATATATATATATATATGAAGGTACTTTTGTGAATTAAAGTTGAGCGTGTACGGTTATCCACGGGTACGAATACTATGATACCCGTACTCGCCCCATTAACATGCAGGTAACAAAAATACCAGTACCCGCGGGTAGCGGGTATCCATTTTTAATATCTGTTTCGTACCCGTTGCGGATTTTATCTGCGGATACCTACGTGTGCGGATTTTTTTTACATCCCTATACATAATCAAATAAAAACTTGAAATCTTCTAAATCAAATTTATAATGTATATTTTCTATTTATCTTTATCATTAACAAACTTTATTAAATTACGAAAATAATTATAAATAATATAATAATTGAGTTATGATGGTTAAAAATGTTGTAATATAATAAGAATAATGATATTTAAAAATATCATCATTTAATTTATATTATTATTGTTTTTTATTAGAAAATTTATGACAATTTTAATTATCATTATTTACGTATGAAAACCGACATTTTATACCATTCAATAAATGATATTCTTGTAATAGTTATTTTAAATTGTTATATTATATTTTGTGATGATAAAATTTATAAAAACTTTTAAAGTTATTAAATGTGTAAATTGTAACGGTTAAAATCGTCCGCATTATAAAAAACAACAACCAAAATTTGCTTGATATTTAGTTGTGTGATTTTAGGTGCTATCACTAAAATTGTCAATTATTTGGTTTTCAAAAGATTTACATGATGATTTCTTTTATCATAACTTTCAACATGGAGTTTAATGATCATCAATTTTTACTAGTAGAATGATTGTTTTGTGATACATGTTCACGACGAATTAGTTTTCATAATCCATCATAATTTGTAAGGGATTTAATTTCGTTACAAATGCTTTTCAAAAGGTTTTCGTTTTCTAGTAATCTCTTTTAAACCCTGATTTATTTTTTTATTTTAGTTTTCATGATTTTGAAAAATGCGGAGCTTTACCTTGCCGTATTTTGATGTTTTATTACTGAACAGAATCAAGTTGTAATTTAGTAAACGTGTTTTAGGCGCAGACGTATGAACAAGCTTGGTTAGTAAGTATTCTATAATAAAAGTCAGATATGGGTGCTTTTCAACAATTCAAACAAATTCACATTCTAAGGGGAAAAAAAAAATTAACAAAGGCCAATGTTCGGCAATTTGTTACGTCAAGTTATACATATATATAAATTACAACAAGGAAATCGAGATAATCTTTTTATGACTATAGTTAGTCATTTTATATACGTATATATTTTGATAACGACGATGTTTTTTTAAGAACATGTTGTTTTATATTATTGACAATTTTCTTAAAACTGAGACACTAATTTAAGGATATAATATAAATATTTGTTCATATTTTTTTATAAATATAATCAATCCTATTTATATATTATTTATTTAATTGAGCTATTTCAGCGTAATAGTACTATTTTAGAAACTGTTAATTATTATAATTACTATGGCCTTTTAAATACCTAAATAGTTCTTCTTATCAACAATAAAGATTGAATAAATAAATAAGTATTTGCGGATACTTCAACTCTTTTACAAAACATATATGAACATCTCATAATAGCATAAATCACTAAAACCTAATTCTAGATTTCATAAAACTTTTATAATTCTTATAAAAACAATTATCTTGCTTGATTATTATCATTGGTAATACACTTGTAATTGATTTTAGAGTTGGTAAAACCCTAAATATGTAAATGTTGTTCATGGTCGGATGTGCTCAGATAAGTTTTTACTAAATTCTTACAAATGATTTAAATTCTATTGAAAATATCCGTTAAAAATCATAGCGGTTGAAATTTATGCAAACTGACCCAGATAATATTAATTAGTTTTTGACAAGACATAATTGAGTATTACATATTATTAAAACTAATCTTGTATTTTGGTCGTGTATTTCCAATTTCATGTATCAAATAACAAAAAAAAAAAAATTATTTAGGAGAAAATATGATAAGACTTTTGAAAAACATTGAAAAGGGTATAGACTCTTGATTTTATTTTTTTTATCAACAATAAAAGATATGAATTGAAAATAGGGACAATAGGGTTGTCCCAATCCTTATAAAAAAAGAAGAAAAAGAAAATGCTAGCAAATACATCAACAGACAAAGCAAAGGGTAAAGGTTCACATTCAACAACAAATTAACAACCACAAACCCAATCAAAACAAACTTTCCAACAAAATAACAAGGCTTTTACATCAAAGTTTCCACAGTATCGACCTCCGAGACTAAACGTGAATATATTCCTGAACTATTATATATGCTTCTTCAAGCCAAAACATGGAAGTTAAAACCGTGAATGTGAATGGGGTGGTTCTCCGTGGTAATGATGGCGATAAATTAATTATTTCACAATTTATATTCCTGAACTATTATATATGCTTCTTGAAACTAAACATAAATATTTTCTGATTAACTATCGAGCACTATGAGTGTTGTTTTTAATTCACGTCCAAAAATAAAAGGCAATAAAAATTTAACAGTTGGGGAAAATGTGGTAAAGTTGTTTAAATATTATGTCGGTAGGAAGTATGTTAAAGGAAAAACAAGACAACGCATGAGAAAAAAATTAAAGAAATATTTTATCGCCATCGGAGATTAACGTGTTATTTATAAGAGTAATTGGCTATCAAGTCACACGGTTGAAAGAATAGCCGAACTTTGATGCTGTATTACACTTTATTTTTCTGAATAAAGAAAATGAAATTAGAAATCTATATTACAAAATAATAAACATTGAGCAATCTATGTTTTTGTTTTGCAGTAAAAGTGTGAAATATGGTTGATGCATGGCGTGAGTTAATTAGCACTTAGGAAGATCAGCAGGAGGTGCGGGCACTGAGGATGAAGGAGTGGGTCCATTCTCAACCTCGAAAGCCATGGCTAGCCCCCATGGCAAATGCGTCTCCAAATGGCAATGCACAAGCCAAACACCTACGAACAATTAGTCAATTAAAAAAAGAAGTAGAAACTGAAATAATTTTTTTTATTTGATTATTTGATGGAAGAAATTAAGGAACCTGGATTATTTGCTTGGAATCTAATGACGGACCATCCTCCCACGGGCACAGAAATAGTGTTACGTATTTGAGGATTCCTAAAATTGAACTTGGGTTCGTCTCTGGTGGCGTTGTAATTCCCAAACCCTTGAGCCAAAACATGGAAGTTAAAACCGTGAATGTGAATGGGGTGGTTCTCCGTGGTAATGATGGCGGTGTTCTGAAGCACAATCTCAACCGTCGAATTGAACTTCAACGTCTTCACCTTCGTTGATTTCGGCGCGATTTGGAAGGCGAAAGGCATCTCATTCGATATGTTTGGGTTGGTATAGTCAAACTCAACCGGAGGTTCATCCGGAAAGTCCCTGGTGTACACACCATCAACGTTGTTGCCGTAAAACGCTTCAAGCATCGATGCCCCTCTGCCACGTGGCAGCACGAAGGACTCGTTGTTCATGTTGGCAGAAAGTGGACGCGTGGACCCAGTGCAGCCTCCTGAGAAATTGCTGCACACCGTGAAGCCGATCCCGAAAGTGATGAACATGTGCTCGTCCACGTCGCGTGGCACGGGGACCCAGTGGGGTCCACCTGCCAGGCCCGTTATGTTAGTGTAGAACCTGTGGGCTTTTTCGGTGTCGGTCTGAGCCGGAAGGTCCGGCATGACGGGCTTTGCTGACGTGTCACCCTCGTAAATGATGAGTCCTCGGGTTATGTTGGCGTTGATTGTTATAAGAGGAGCGGAATGGTATGGGGTGAAAGCCATGTAATAAGAAGCGACGCGCTGGTTTGTTCTGAGGAGGACATCGACGGTTTGACCCGGAGCAAGCACTAGAACGTCGGTGTCGTAGTGGTTGGTGTAGATAGCGTCGATGGCTACCACCGTTAACGTGTGGTTCGCTATCTGGAAGAAGTGTTGCGCATTGAGTGCAGCGTTGATGACACGCAGCATGTAGGTTTTTCCTTGTTTCACTTTCACCTGGTACGTTCCTGAATTTATGACATGGTTATAAAAAATAAAACTCTATAGAATGAAAGATGAACCAAATTATTTGGATTGAAATATTTGTTGGAGTATGAAGTTACCATCCTGAGAGCAGTTGTATACATCGCTGGGTAAACCGTTAATTGTATACGCATCTGACGGGATTGGCGCATCTTGGGACTCCGTTGCATTGTGCTCAACCTCTACAACATTAGCATTCCACCACTCTCCTGAAAATTTTCAAAATTGTTGCATATTTAAAATAAAAGTACGTGTTTGTACATGACGAATCTCTGTAGTTTTAATTTCTACTTCAACGGATCCAATCGGATATATAATATAAATTCGGGAAAAAAAATTGGAGGAAAAAGTACCAAGGAGTATTGGGACTTCTTGGTAAACTTTAGGAAAAGGGTAGGAGTGTCCTTGTCGAGGGCGAATGAAAAGGGCACCATAGACTGTAGAACGTAGAAAAGACGAGTGTGCATGCCACCAAAGTGTCCCTTCTTGTCCCGTTAGGTTAAATTTGTATGTGTAACTGCTGCCAGAATGTATTGGGCATTGAGTTACAAATTCAGGACCGTCTGACCATGGAGTTAAAAATTGAAGAATTCCGTGCCTGCGAGATACATTGTATAAGGTACGCAAATTTAGTTTTACATGTTCAAAAATTCATCTTATATGTAATAAAAATATAAAGACTACACTAATTATAAATAAGAAGATTTCCATATTAATTATATTATTTTCCTCTCTCTCTCTCTCTATATATATATTAATCTTTAAAAAATTAAAAAGATATTTCAGTAGTGTATCTATATTTCAACTATCTATTCAAAATACAAAATACTTATTACTTTTCATTTTTTGACAGCGGGAAATAGAATTTTGCTCTTGTAACCAATAAGTCAACTTTTTGGGTTACTTTAAGATAAGAACTTTGACATACTTTTCGTTAATAAGAAAAAAAAAAAAGGTAACGATTTAACGGTTATATAAGAGTGCACATATATAAACATATATAAAGCAGATGTCACAAGTCATTATTTAAATCATTGTTAAGCCCAACCGCGTTTTGTTTGTATAATATATGTTTTCTAGGGTTTTATTTAATCGTTGAGAGAGAGAAGAATTTTTTTACCAATGAATAGTAAGATTGTAGGGTGATTTGTTGAACACATGAACAACAACGGTATCACCCTCTCTGGCGTTAATTGTAGGTCCAGGTAGGGTTCCATTAACGGCAGTGATCACTTGTTGACGACACAAACGTTGAACAGATATGTCTTCCACCTACATAACAGCACAAAACCTTAGTAAAATAATGCATACTTTGACTATCCCATGAAAATTAGAAGAACAGAACAAACTCATCATACATTGAAAGTGTGTTCCACAATCGCAGCATGAGCCAATGAAGAAGCTAGCACAAGAGCAAAAACCAAAAACACAAAACGTTTCATTTTGTGATAATATTAGTACAGCTTAACGAAATGAAAGAATGTTTTTGAATATGCTGTACAACGAATACAAGTTCAATATATATAGATTAGACCTGAGTTTGACTATTCAAAAAATTTTACGTTTTTCTTGGTGTGGTTGGAATATTTACAAAGGTTTTCTTTGATAGAAGCAAAAGCATTGAATTTTCGTCGGATAAGGAGTTGGATGCAACTTTGTTATGACGCTAATTAGCGTAAAAAAAATGTACACAAAGATTATATAACCACGATTCGTCAATCTTTTAGAACTTTGACCTAAACAGGATATTTAAATGTGCTTGTTTCTGACTATATATGGTCAGGAAAATTGATTATACCATTGTTTATTCACTACTTGATATGGAAGTGCACCATATTTTCCTTTAATCACGTTTTTTACCAAAAAATTGATATATTACACGGTAGTTAAGGAAATACAAGTCATTACAGAAACAATTTCTTAGTAGATTTGTTCATCGAACTGGGTGACGTGATTGAGATTAATTAATACTAGTCGGCATCGTAACGAAAGTCAGAATACGAGTTTCAATAATTCAAAGATGTTCACAGTGAAGGGGAACAAAATATTACTGTTGAAATATGTATGATTTTTGCAGCCAAATGTGGCCAGTTTGGTTACGACAAGTTATTTCTATACTGTGTGCATGTCCTTTTTTTGTAAACAATTAATCAGGAAAATAAGGAGTATATTATTATACTATTTTGAGATGAAAATAACTTGATTTAAATTTCCAAAAGAAAAAACAATTAGAATTTTCTAGCTTTTTTTAGGTTAAAATACCTTTTTTGTTTCAATTTTCGTCAAGTTTTTTCAAATAAGTCCTAATTTTGGTTTTATGTTCAAATAGGTCCCAATTTTGGTCAATTTTGTTCAATTGGGTTTTTTTTTGCTAACGTCGTTTAAATCATTAATGGCCATGAGCAGTGACTGCCACGTGTCACTTCGTGGTTTTTTAGAATTTTATTTTTTATTTTTTTTACTTTTAATTTTTTTTTAATTTTTTTAATTTTTTTAAAATGTACACGTGTCAACCTAGGAGCGTGCCATGTGTCACTTCGTGGTTTTTTTGAATTTTTTATTTTATTTTATTGATTTTTTTTTGAATTTTTTTTATAAATATCCACGTGTCAACCTAGTAGTGTGCCACGTGTCAAAGTCAATATTTCTATATTCAATTTGGTCTCTATATTTGTTATTTTTGTTCAATTAGGTCTCAATTTTTGTTAACAACCAATTTGGTCCTTATCGAAGATGTGACCAAATTTAATTTTTATATCAAAGTTATAATGATGTGAATTTTAATATATTATATAAAAATATTTAATAAAAAATGTGAATTTAATATAAAAATTAAATTTGGATTTAATTTGGAGAGGGACCAAATTGGTTAATGTTAACAAAAATTGGGACCTAATTGAACAAAAATTACAAATATAGGAACCAAATTAAATTTAGAACATTGACTTTGACAAGTGGCACGCTACTGGGTTGACACGTGGACATTTAAAAAAAGTTAAAAATAATTTTAAAAAATGTAAAAAATAATTCAAGAAAATTCAAAAAAAAAACCACGAAGTGACATGTGGCAAACACTTGGGTTGACATGTGTACATTTAAAAAAAATTCAAAAAAATCACAAAGTGACACGTGGCAGTCACTGTTCATGGCCGTTATTGATTTAAACGGTGTTAGCAAAAAAAGACCAAATTGAACAAAATTGACGAAAATTGGGACCTATTTGAACACAAAACCAAAATTAGGACTTATTTGAAAAAACTTCACGAAAATTGGGACCAAAAAGATATTTTAACCTTTTTTTTTACTTAGGCTAAAATGTCATAATGTTTTCAAGTTAAATATGTTAAACCAAAGTCATATTCACCAACATACAAAGTCAATACAATTCAAAACTAAAATGAATATTTGCTTTTTATACAAATAAAATCATAAATCTCATCGTTTCAAATAAGTAACATGCTGGAATTAGATGTTGAAATAAATTTTATGATTTTGTTCGCAATAATCTTTTTTGGAATAATCTTTTACTCTTTATTTAATATTAATAAAAGAGAAACAAACATTGCATCATATTATCAATATATTTATCTTCTAAAACATATATGTTGATTGAATAAAGGTGATGATGAAGTATGATATACATGTATGACATACCGTTTGATATTACTTAATGGTAATATGTGTTGGTTGAGTTTATGAACATGTTTATTCTCAGGATTATGGTTTTTGATTATGGCTTAGAATTGTGAGGTTTGAATGGTATAAGTGAGTAATATGATTGGTGCTAAATGAGAGTTTGATGCTAAATGAACACTTTTAGTCTTCTCTCTGTGCTACCTTTCCTCCTCTTCCACATAATGAGAAATTACTTCATTAAAGGTCCATTTATATTTCTGAGTATTATAACTAACCTTAACTGCCCAAAGTGTGTAGGAAGGAAATCAAATAGGTCCACAAGTAAGCCATCAGACAAATCTAACTGTAGTGCTTTTAGTTTTGATGTGATATTAGACATTTGCATATCTCTCATTACTATTGAAATACTACTCAACAACATCAAAGAAACCTTTAGCGTCATGGCTCTCAAAAATAGAGTCGTAAAAAACTTTTAGAATAGATCGCTTCATGATCATCAGACACATTCAGTTTGAGCGTTTCCACTTTTCAACCTTATCCTCCTCCGGGTTTTTTGGAGTTGAAGTAGGTTTCTCAGCCCCAAATGTGAGATTAAGATCTATGCAGCCAAGAAGTATCTTAATTGCTTCCTTTAAAACCTTAAAGTTTGTCTCATTAAATATGGGGATACAGTTAATTTCAGCAGAAAAATTAACAGCACTATCAACAACAACCGAAAAGAATATAAATAAACTTAATAATATGTTCAAATAAATAAATAAAAAAAAGTAGACAATTTTCACAGCAGACCCATTGAACATAACATTAATATTTTAGTCTTTAGACATAGAAATTAATTTGCAATTGGTACTCTATGTGCAATAATCAAATATTAGCAATTAATTATTTCAAATAATAGTCTTTCTTTGGACCAACAATTATTCACATGAATATAACTTTATAATCATCACATATTTATTATCACAAACATGTTATTATTTGGTTAAATTGTGTCTTCCTTTGGGATGAACACAAAAAGCATAAATAATCTCTTACTAAAATCCATGTAATATTAATTAAATCAATTTCTATAACAAAGATTGCTTTGACAATATATTATATAAACTTAATTTAATTAAAATTTACTAGACACAAAAAAAAAACTATAATTTGTCAAAATTATCTATTTATTTATCTGTGTCAAAATATTTGAAGCCATGAGGTTAAAAAAAAAATGAATGCCACATAATCATGTTTTCATAACCTGGTGATAGAAAAGGCACAAATAGTAATCACACATATAAAAAATTTGATATATGCTTATTGGTATATAAAAATAATAATTCACAAACCACTAGTGCAGATTTGACATTTTACTTCGCCTTATAGGCCTCAGTTGCAACTGAACCGAAGCCTATAAGGAGGCGGTGGCATTTTTGCAATTTTGTTAGGCTTTTGGCCTCGGGTCTTTAAGGACCGAGGCAATAAAGGGGAATTTAGGCCTCAATTACAAATGAACCAAAGCATATAAGGCAACCCAGTTTTCAAATTTTCAAAAATGCCACCAGCATCAGGCTTTTGGCCTCGGTTCTTTAAGAACCGAGGCAGTAAACGGGGCTTTTGGCCTCAGTTATTAATTGAACCGAGGCCATAAAGCCAGCATCAGGCTTTTGGCCTCGGTTCTTTAAGGACCGAGGCAGTAAATGGGGCTTTTGGCCTCGGTTATGAATTGAACCGAGGTCATAAAGTTTGTTAAAATTTCCAATTCGCGAACCCTAACTACTATTCATCGTCTCCCCAACTCTCTTCTCTCTATGCGAATTTCTCCGCTCTACCACCACCACCACGCTCCACCTCCGTCGTCGACCAGCATCCGTCGTCAATAGTCGTGCGTCGTCGCCTCCGTCATGCTGTCCAGGTTCACCGATTGCAAATCACCTCCCGCTGCGGGTCAGTTCAAAAACTCTGCATGAACTTTGCTGCCACCACCACCAAGCTCCGCCTCCATCACCGACCAACATCCACCATCAACCGTCGCGCGTCGTCAATTAAATCTTTGTCCCTCGCTCCCGGTGAGGTCGAAAAATTGGTTTCCCTACGCGTTTTGTTTTTTTTTTTTTTGCCGTTTTGGTTCATTTATATTGCTTTGATTTTTCTTTCTATTATGAATTGTAATAGTTTGAGTTTTGTGGTTTCATTTTTCATGATTAGGTACTCTTGCATTGTGGATTTTTGAATTCTCAATTGTGCATCTTCTTTGAATTTATTTTCTTCTCATACATCATTGGCAATTACTTGTGGTTTCCCTAAGGGAGAACCTTGCTGTGTGGTTTTTCTCTTTGCACTACCCTCCCCCCAACTATCTTAGACAAGTGATAGATTGGTAAGAAACCTCAATCTCAATCTCAATCTCATGAATATGACATGTTATATAAAAGTATCCTAACTTATTCCCTTTATCATAGTTCAATTATTGGACATAACATGTTGTTAGGGAGATCAATAACTAAGGCAAAATGTCTTGCATGGTGCTCCCTCCAGGTTTGATATTTCTATCCATATATTTATAATTGTTTGATTTGATTTTCTACCTTAATTAATTTTAATGTTTTTGATGTAATGTAGTGTAATAGACAAACTGGTTCATATGAGTGCGGTTACTATATAATGCAATGGATGACAACCATTGTGCGTGCTCGTATTACAACTAATTGGGAAACAGTAATATATATTTGAATTAAAACAATTACTTTGCAATATACTAAAGTTTGGTATACTAAAGTTGTTTTTCTATATACTAACTTAAGTTAATGTTAATGTCTTATTTTGCAGACATTCAAGCGTTTTGTGCCAATTCCCACGAAGTCCATAAACTTTGGTAGGATAGCATGCGCAAAGTTCATAATTCAAATGTACAATAGTATTGATTAGGACATATGTATTTGGATTGTGAATATTCCAACTATCTTTGTGGATGTTTGAGAAAATATTTTGTTCTGGTTTGTGTTATTCTGTGAAAAATATGCAGGTTTAAATGTGGGAATCACAATAAAATAGAAAATTTATTTAAAAAAAACAGCAGAATAAGCCTCGGTTCTTACCAAAACCGAGGCCAAAAGTGGGTATATGGCCTCGATTCATACCATAATCGAGGCCAAAGGTCCTACGAAATTTTTAATTTTAAAAAAAAATATTGAACACCTATGGCTTCGGTTCTCCCATACCCGAGGCAGAAAACAAACTCTATGGCCTCGGGTGATAACCGAGGCCAAAGGGGGTGCCTTTTGGCCTCGCCCCAAAAGCCCTCACTGCACTGGTGAACACATATATGAATAATATAATAACAATTTTGGCTTTGGTACCACTTGTTGGAATAAACTTTATGATTTTGTACATAAACTATTTTGAAAAAATCTTTTTCTCTTTATTAATTATCAAAAAAATACATATAAGCATTTCATCAGATTACCAATATCTTTTGTTTTCTAAAACATACATGTTTCATCTTGGTATTGGATAAAGGTTGTAGTGAAATAGTATTTTGGTGCAATGATCTTCCTCAACTAAATTACCATATTCCTCAATAGGACTTGATATTTCTCTACTAATGGGGAGACATAGAGATGTATGTTTCAAATTTGGCATCTTGGTGACCATGACCATCCTTTTTGATTTTAAACCTATTAGGGTTCCCCTTAACCCTTACAAGATCAAATATGGTTTCCACTTATTTAAGCTCATATCAGCTTCACCACTAGTAGTCCAAAGACCCACTAAAATTAGATCACTTAATGGAGCCCAACTAAACGTAAATAACTAATAGAAATGCTACAAATAATATGTATAGCCCACATTAAGAAATAAAACATCTAACATTAGATCACATATGTATATAAAGTTAATTTTGGATCTAAAATAATCAATTTAATTAAAATAAGTGTCAAATAGGTCTTTTAATAAAAAGGTTGTTATGAGAAGAATGTGCAAAAATCAAAGCACAAAAAAATTTGAAATATAAGCAAATAATAAAAAGTAAAAGAAGAAAAAAGTAAAATCTGAAAGTATAAATGTAAGTAAATTATAAGAAATGTAAATGGGAGAAACTTAAATGTCAAGAAATATGAATGTAATAAAAATAAATTATCAAAGGAAAAGCATAAATATGCAAAGGAAATTATAAAATCCAATGATTAATAATTATTCTTGATTTTATATTTCTCATTTTATTTATTTATTGGTATTAGAAAGTGAATACTTAGCATCGACCAAAAGTCAACGTTAAATAGTATTTAGCATCGGTTTTGCATCGTATGTAAAATCATGGACGTTAATTCGTTAGAATTGAATTTTGAAGGAAAAATTCAATACCTCAATTTTTAAATAATATAAATGAAAAAAAAATGTATAATGATTAAGGACATGAATGTAAATGAAGAAGATGAATATGGATGAAAAAACATAAGTACAAATGAAGGAGATCAAATAAAGAATGTGGACAAAGGGGATGAAGAAAGAAAATGCTGATAATGAGATGTAGGAGGATGAAAAAGAATATAGTGGATGAAGGTGATGGATGTGGGTCAAGATGAGTGTGAATGAAAGATATGAGTTTTTGGAGATGTATGAATTTGAATCAAGAAGATGGGTATCATGAGATTTATACAAAAAGTGGGAGAAGAAAATTATAAGTGAAGAGATTTTTCATCTTTAAATTTGGACCTTTATATTGAAAATAATCTACAATCCATATTCAATGTTGGTCATCATGAAGCGGTGTTGGCCAAAGATTGGTAGGAAATGATTTGGATAAGGGGAATAAGGATCTATTGATCCATAACCGAGGGGTTGTTGTCAGTGAAGGATCGGTTAGAGGCACCTATTGAGTCGCCCAAATTACAATGAACATCGACCTGAGTACATAGGTCGATCGGTTATAGAACGAATTGAGGTAACTAAAATCTCATGATTTATGACAAAGGAAAACTCAACTGCTCATGAAACCTAGATCGATTACCAATAGAGGAGCAAAGATCTAGGATAAGGATGACACATCACACAACCAGAATAGTGTTTTGGTAAAGCATTTTTTCCATACCAAAACAAATGTGAAAAACGTACATTGTATTCAAAATATGAAACTTAATATCGACTAAACTGATGGTAACCTAAATAAATATAAATATTAAAAATAAATGAGGTTAGTGTTTACTTAGTCAACACTAACCTTTTTTCTTGTTAATATTTATTATAATTCTTTTATAGTTAGTGTCTGATTAGCCAACACTAACTTAAATAAATATAAATGTTAAAAACAAATAAGGTTTAACCTATACTAAGTCAATGCTAACCCTGTTTATTTTTAATATTTATTTTAATTTTGTTTTTTTAGTTAACATTCACTTAATCAATACTAACTTAAATAAATGTAAATATTAAAAATAAATAAGATTAACGTCCACTGAGCCAACAATAATTTTATTTATTTTATTATTTATTTTAGTTAGGGTTTGCTAAGCCAACACTAACACAAATATTTAGTTATTAAAAAAAGTTAAAAATAACTTTATATTTTTAGTTTTTTTTAATTAATTTTTTGTATCATATTAGAGTCAGCTAAGTCAACACTTAATCGTCAAAATTTGGTCGATCCAAATATTTGGAAGCTAAATTTTAGTACAAAATGAATTTTAACAACCCTTAAAATTTGATGAGCCTCCTTAACCTCTACGGTAAGACCTAGGAAAAATAAATATTTTTCAAGGTGGTAATTTGATGAAGGATTGACCCCAACCAAGGATGGAGGCACATGCTTAAGAAGACTAAGCATGTTTAGAAAGGAAGTTCACTAATCCTTCACCCCTTTCATTTGTGTTTGTTATTTTTGATTCCCTAAGTTGACTTAGTTGAATCAACTTTAGTTGACTTGTTGACCTTTGACTAGGTTTGACTTGTTGACTATAGTTGACTTGACTTAAGCCAACATGCTAATCTATGTTTATTTGCTTTGTAGGTTAATTAGGAGTAAGAAAGCAATGCTAGGTGGTGCATGGTGATTGTGGAGCTTAAATGATGTGGATGAGAGAGTAAAGCAAAGGCATAAAGCATAAAGTAAAAGGCATAAACCAAGTGTACCTATGTACCTTTGGTCTCCTTTGTTTTTAGCACACTTTGGCCACTTTTTGGAGACATATGAGACACATTCTTTGTCTCCTTTTGTACTAGAACGAAATTAGCCTTGCACACACACCATAGGTAGCTCTTTTGTCTCTCATTTTTTGTAACCTTATTTGACCTAGTTTCTAGAAGCTAGGGTTAGGTTTTTGGAGAGACATCCTTAGGTACCTTTTATTTGCTTAGAGGCCCCTAAACTCTTCTATATAAGGGGTGCTCCTAGACATGTAAAAGGGTTGAACATTTTGAAGTAAAAACACTCTTGTGTCTCAACCATTTGTGAGAGTTTCCTCCCTAGGGAGTGAATACTTTTAAGCCTTATCTTGCATAGCAAGTGGCGGCACACATCCACTCATCTTCAAGGTTGTCATGGCTTCTAACCTAGCCTTGTAGTGGCGTGCTTCTCACATTTCTACCATTTCTTTCCTTTCCATTTTATGTTTTCTTCTTCCTTTAATTGTTCTTGGTTTTCTATGGTTTATGTGTTTTCCATTTCCTTTTCATTTTGAATCAATCCATCACCTTCTTCTCTTGAGCTATGAGAAAGGAACCTTCACATCTAGCTTTCACTTGAGCTTTAAGTGGGGATTTCACTTAGCTTTCCTAATCAACTCACACCATATTCAATAATCTTAAAAAGGAACAAGATAATCCTTCATCATAATTGGATGTAAGGAATGTTATTTAAATTAATAAATGAATAATTTGACAGAAGTGAAGTGTAACATAATAAGTTAGAGCCTTGTCATGGGCTAATGGTCAAGGGTTTGATTCTTGATGTGTGCATTTTGCGGGTAAGACCAGAGAAATTTAAATAGTTAATTAAATAATTATTTAATAAATGTGGGTAGTAGGAGCCTTTAAGGCATTTAATGCGGAGTGCTATGACGTGGAAAAGTACTAGCTCAAGTGGTTGAGGGTACTTTAGTGTGTGAAAGGACTTGGGTTTGAGTCTTATGTATGTCAATTGTATGTTATTTTAACTTGTGCATTATTTTAATGTTTTTAATGATATTTGAATGTGAGTCGTGATAATGTAATCCTAAAATTATAAGAATTATCATGAAACATGATTGGTTGAATTGGTTGTGCACTTGCTTTGTGATTGAGTGGTTGTGGGTTTAAACCTTGCTAAGAACAAAGTTAACTTTTTTTTGCCAAGATTTTCTTTAGCATGAAGATGAAAGGGTAGAAAAACCCTTGCTGCAAAAGTGGCAGCCAAAAGAGAGAGACAATAGTCTTAATGGACCTTGAATAGCCATTAAGCTCATAATTATGTTCAAAATTCGTTTTGGAGCTTTAACCCTCATTGTGGGACAATTATGAGAGATTGAATTGGAGAGAAAAGGGTGAAATTAATACTGCATTTTCGTAAGGAATGAGAAGAGAGGTTTTCAGAATCATTTTGTGCGATTTGGAAGTGATAGCTGATTTTTTTAGAGTGCTAAAGGAAGGTTGTTGGGGTATCATGAAGAAAAGGGCTAAAAGACCATTATGAGCAAGGATTTTCCAGGTAAGGGGAGTTGTATTTTATGTGTTTGATTCATATATAATGTATCGTGCCTTGATATGATCACATTGCATGTAAAACACTTCAATTCACACTATTTTTTGAGGTTTCTGGGTTTCTACCCAGAAACCGCTTGGCGGTAAGGCCCGAGCCGCCAAACGACTCATCTGACTGTGTTGTTTTCCGCTGCATGTTTGCATGAACCGCCTGGCAGGGATGAATGTCCGCTAGGCGGCGTGACACTGTTCGCATTTTCTTGGTTGTTTTTTATGTTGTTTGAGTGGAAACCAATGTGATTTCTGGAACTGATTTGTGTAAACCTTGTTGGGGGTCTTGATACCATGAAACTAATTAAAATTGTGGGTTTGGGAAATTGTTGGAAACACTCATGCTTGATAACCCGTGATCATGTGTGCAATTTTGAAAGGGAGTGAATTGAGGTTGATTCCAAAGAGTAAAGATCAAATAAATTTTAAGAAATTGAATTGGGGATAGAAGTCCAGTTTACTATATGCGAATTGTTGCATTTTGGTTCACTTAACAATGGGGATGTATACTAGAGAGGGCTGAATTACTCGCAGGATGGAGAAAAACAGTTGTTGGCTTGATACTGTTACGCCGCCTGGCGGTGCCTTGCTTGCCGCCAGGCGATGACGTGGGCAGACCTAGTTTGGGTGCAGTGTTGTAGTTGGCTGTGAGAGAGGGAGAGAGTTTTGGGTAATTGAAAGTTATGGGACATTTGGTGAGTGAAGATGGGAAGACTAATGTATAGAGGTAAGACGAGGAGTAGATTTTAAGGAACATACTGTTATATGTGTACTAGAGCATGATTAGAATTAAAATGTGAATGGTATCAAGAAATAAAGAGTGTATTACTCTGGTTGGGAGAGTAGGTACATGAACAAATGTGTTAGGCAAGGGCACTTTTGGAGAAGTATAATGTTTATGCAGTAGTGGCTAGGTGAGTAGTCATATTACGTGGAGACTTAAGTAGGGAGTTATGGAAATTAGATTATAGGTAAAGGATCATGTAGAGTAAGGCAAGACTTCGCTGAACAGAGGGTGAAGAATGTGAGAACACGAATATCATAGTGGTATTTAGTAGTATAAAGCTAAAGTGACATGTTGGGTGTTGTAAACCAGGCACTAATGCGCTACTGTCATAGCGCCTGGCGGCACTGGTGTGTGCGCCAGGTTATAGGATCACCTGGGGTGCTCCTGTACTGCGTAGTGCCTGGCGGTAGGTAGGCTCTGCCAGGCGACAGACCCTAAAATGAATGAATTAAAAAATAATCAAAATATAAGAAAAACTAACCGTACTCCCTGGCAACGACGCCAAATTTGATATCGTTGTCGTTAAGCGATCAAATTACCACTACTTAACTTTAGCAACTTTAGTATTGCCAAGTTAGTAGTGAATAAAATAGTTAGGATTAAGATAACCCTGAGTCGTCTCACAACGAATATGGAATTGATCTCAAATATTTGATTCTTATAAAAATGCAATTAAAACTAGCAACTATAAAAATAGGGGGTTTGGGTATGCAAAAATAATGACACGGAAATAAAAGATTGTAAACAAGTAATAGAAAATAGGTCAATTCCACTGCTTTTTCAAAATAGGATTCTTCATCGGTTATCTAGAGATTATTGTTGTTGATTTACAAATCAATCAATGTAAAGTCTCAATTCATTTGTTGGCATTCTCACTTTTAATCAAAGTACAGTCTCAATTAAAAGTGAGAATTTTTTAGATTATCCATAATAAATTCAACCAAAGTACAGTCTTAATTAAATTTTACTATGTCTAATCAT
>Ga0214545_1005971_pt1 | contig 21581 bp, 11 predicted proteins | sample CNSS4metaG_FD_160064 | JGI IMG/M metagenome (GOLD analysis project Ga0214545, IMG submission 160064) | Root nodule microbial communities from cowpea collected in UCLA plant growth center, Los Angeles, California, USA - CNSS4 | ecosystem: Host-associated > Plants > Roots > Nodule | place: USA...
ATTGAGAGAGTGTGTATATATATATATATATATATATATATATATATATATATATATGCCATTTGTTTTACACACATATAAGATATTTGACACCACTTTTACCCCAAATTTTAAGGCAATGGTGTTATGGGTCGTTATTCTTATATAGTGTTTAATTTTGTCTATTCTATCCAATGTGAGACTTTTTTACTTACACTTGGACTATTCCCAACAAGAATCTTATACAAAAATTGAAATATAAACTAGTTACTTATTCAAATTGTAATTTCAATCTTTTTAGATTTTGCAGACACACCAACATCCAAATGTGGAACCATTTTTTTTTTGTGAAATATGTTTTGGTCTTGAACTATAACAAAAAATTGTGAATTATCCCGGCTCAAAACTTTGATTCTGTTTGGTTCTCTTACTTTTAAAAGTAATGGTTTTAGTCCTTCATTTTCAAGTAGATTAAATTTTTTTCCACATGACAAACAATGTTTCACTTAAGCATTTGAGCGGTTGGAACGTAGGATGACACGTGACAGACATGTGTTCATTTTATTTTTATTTTTGAATGAAAATTACATTTTTTATAAAACACAACACAACTTGGAATCATTTTATTAAAACAAACCGTTTTATGTAAATGGAATCAATGGTGAAATTCAAAGGTTCTACTACAATTGAAATGAGATTTGTTTGTGAAATCAAAAAGAAATTAAAAGATTGGAATATATGCGATATAACCATTAGACGACCATAGCATGTGGGGAGTAGACGATGTGGGCATTAGACAACCTTAATAACTTGAAGAGTAGACGATGTGAGTATTAGTCGACACTGATATCAAAGGTAATAAACACCATAAGTATTAGATGATACAAACAATAAAGGGATTGGAAGGTACAATTTTGTTGGATGAAGACAACTAAATCACTATAGGCAAGGCATAACAAATTCTATTACAAAAAAAGATTATCTTTTCAAAGGTTTATCAAGGAAAGTACTGAGAATATATTTTGTGGAAATTGTTATTATAAGATGGTTTCGGAAATGATAAGGTGAAAATACTAATATATGAATTGGTTATTATTATTATTTTTTAAAAGAATATCCCTAGAAATAGAAGAATTGATGATACAAGTATAATTTTAAAGATTGTAAAAGATGCTAGAGTACATGGTAATTATGAGTAAACTATTTTTAAGGTGGCTTTTCCTAAATATATTAGGAAGATTATATTACTAAGAGATAAGTTTTTATTTGAGAGATTTAGCAAGATTTTCCTATAAGAATTAGTAACAAAAAGATATGGAAAGATGCATGTGATGCTTCTACAAGTGTGGTTATTAAAGTAATTATGGGATGTTCCTTAAGATTATCAAGGGTTTTCTAAGGACAAGAGAGATGTCTATATATATATAAATATTAAACGAGTAAGTGAGTGTTTCGTTGGATGAGAAAAATATATGGTTGAATAGATTCGAAGGAAGAGAGTAAGAATTAAACATAGTGAGAAATTTTGAAGTTTTATGTACTAAATCCAAGTGATAGAAGTTAATATTTCATGTGATTATAGGATGAGTATCAATATGCATTGTCAAGTTTTGTGTTAATGAATTGATGATATGTTATGAGCATGTCTCCATGAATGCTTCGAGACAAGTGTGAGCATGTCACCATGAGTTCTCTTAGATGTCTGAGTATGTCTTCATGAATGCCTGATGAGTGTAAGCGTATCTCCATAAGTGCTCTTAGTTGTTTAAGCATGTCCCCCATGAATGTCCTAAGGTAAATGAGCATGTCTTCATGAATGCTTTGAGACAAGTGTGATCATGTCTCCATAAATGCTCCTAGGCATCTGAGCATGTCTCCAAGAATGCTCTGAGTTGAGTGTAATTAGATTTTGTTTTAAGGCAAGTAGAGCCAAGGTCATAGTGCCATAATGTATTGAATGATGTGTTGTGATGTATGTGATATTGATAAATATTTTATTGCAATCTTTGTTATATTAGTTAACCCTTGTGTTTGTGGTTATGGTTTTCACTTGCAATGATTGTGTATATTGCACGGGAGTAGATGATGAAACAGGTATGAATGCTTAAAATGATAGACAAGTGGAGAGTGGGATGAGTTAGAGCTAGCAACTTACCGTTTATATTTTTTCTTTTCATACATTTTACTCAAATTTAGCATGTGTTAAGATAGATCATTAGATATATTATCTTTATCTTATTTTCAGTTTCTATTACTATTAGTCTTCATGTGTATTTTGGGCTTAGCACATGTTTTCTTTATTATAAATACAACCACTAGTGTATTTTCTACAATGGATTGTACTTGAGTTGTTTATATTGTTTGATAAATTTTTGTTTTAATGTTAAGTCAAATACTATTATGAAACGTGTTTGAAATATCAAATAAACTTAATAAAATTTGATTAAAAGGACTAAATCTACGTATTTCGAAAGATGAATGACTAAATTGATCTAAAGTTTCGAAATAGACTAATTTAAAAATTCACTAGACCAAAAACATATTTAATCCTTTTTTAATTGAGTAATAAAATATTTATACTTTATCTCAATTAAACCACTTATATTCTTAAAACTGAATTATATGGTCCTTCCATGGTATGTTGTATTGTACTTATTTTCTTTGAAATATAAATCTAAAAATGAGTTCATTAGGTGCCATAACCATAGAGTTCAACATACATTTCACCTCATTTGAATTTTTCTAGAACAAGTTATAAAGACAACTAAAATTGTTTTTTTCTCAAGAAATAGTTATGAAAATTTCATAAGTAATTTTAATGTTGTATTTGACTAGTTTGTGTAATTTTGTGTAAAAATATGTGATATAATGATAAATGATATTAAATTATTCACATTTCAACTGAATCTAAATTGAAAATTTTATTAAATTTATACGCATGTCTAAGTGTAATTAAGTCTGGTTAAATTATTCACATTCTAACTTAATCTAAATTGAGAAATTTATTAAATTTATACGCATTTCTAAGTGTAATTAAGTCCGGAAATTGCTAACCTCTAACAAGACACTGACTTGGTATTATTGTGATATTGAATTTTTTTTTTAATTGTGTAATTATTGTGTTGTCGATTTTTTGTTATAAAAATGCATGCGTGTATAGATGTATGTGATGGGTTTTTAGAAGGAAGAATTCATTAGAGAGATAAACAATATAGTAATGAAAACTGAGATCAAACTACAGGATCACACCACCTTCAATCCAAAATTTGCAATGAGTTTTAAGTCTTTTACCTTAATGCTATTCAATTTTTTTATTTATGGATTTTGGAGATTTTAATGACATGTCTTATGTGGATGCAATTATTTGTGAAGATGTGTTGTGATAGAGATTGTGAGGTCACTAAAGTACAAAAATAATTGTTGGAAAAGTTTATTGGCGTGGGCTAATTAAGGTAGCAATTTGTCCACATGGGTGAACTTTATGCCATCGACGATTTGTTCTTGTGAAGTGTAGATAGTTAGAGAGATACAATGGGATATAGAAGATTAAAGATGATTTTGGTAATCTAAGAGAAAAGTAGGATGATAAACGTTATTCTTCGATCAATATACATGATTGGATTTTGCTGTTTGAGGGTAAAAATTACTGAAAATTTTTTAGTGTCCTTTAATTTTGTTCCACTGGGAGAATTCATCAGACTCTTAGCATATCTCACCAGGATAGGACAATGTCGAGGAAGTTATAATTAGAATGAGTTTTTTCAATTACTTTTAATTTGGACAAATTCTTAATTGCATCTAACTTTTATACCATTTAAATATCATGTGTATTATTTAGCCTTTAATTTGCAATTTGTATCTATGTTAAATTTATGAGTTATGATAGGTGATTCAAAGTTTTATCTTTCTGAATGTAAATTATCTAGTTATGTGAAAATGATTATATGATGGAACCTTTACGTTTAAAAAGTTTAGAAAAAAAATATCATTATTTGTCGAATTTCAAATTATATTAAGTGGCATGTTCCTTTTATTTGGTTTAATACGGTATAATTTTTTTCTAACCTCAATTGTCAAATATTATTTATTTCAAATAATTAAATTTGAGATGTTTATAAAAATAATATAAAATTTAATAATTGATGATGCTACAAAATCATTAAAAAAACTAGGGTTAAATATTTTTTAGTCTCTCAAGTTTATGCAAAATTGAAATTCGTTCGTGTCCGAAATTTTGATACATTTTGGTCCCTATACTTTAAAAATGAATGGAAATAGTTCTTTTATTCCAATTATATTAAATTTTTGTGATGTGTCACATGTTAAACATGTTTCGTGCTAGCATTTAAGTTGTTTACATAGCTTGACATGTTTTCGCTTGAATGTTAGTTGAAAAATGCAATTGACATGACAAAAAAAAAATTAATCTAATTGGGTTAAAAGACTATATTCATTCATTTTTAAAATTTGAGAACCAAAAAGTATTAAAGTTTCAGGATGAATTCCAATTTTACTTAAAGTTTAGACACTAAAAACATATTTAACTAAAAAAAATTGTAAATTTTGTTAGGCAATGTTAGTCTCAAGGATGATGATTTTGATTGAACAAAGTGCAACATAGATAAAGTACATAAAATGCACCTCAACATTCGGTATGTGAAAGACTTTTCTAGAAAGGGTTAAAGAAGTCCTTAAATTTGGATATGAAATTAAAATTTTTCCTCAAACTTTAATACATTTTAGTCCACAAACTTTAAAAATAAATGAAAATAATTTTCTTACTCCAACGACATTAAATTTTTAACTTGTTAAACCATGTTACATACTAACATTTGAACTGAACAGTGTTAAACAAGATAAACAGCTTAAACGCCAGTGAGACGTTTGACACATCAAAAAACATAACCAGATGGATTAAGAAAACTATATCTATTTATTTTTAAAAATTTAGAAACCAAACGATACAAAAGTTTTGGACAATAACAAATTACAATTTCATATTAGAGTCAATAATTAAAAATATATTTAACCGTACAAGAACAAGTTAATTAAAGGTTGTTTGATCGGCTTTTGAAGCTGAGATTAAAAATAAAATATGTGCTGTTGAGATTGCTAATAAAAAAACCGGAAACCTTCAGTGGTTGGATTATAGTTGCGCTTTGATTGTTTAATGATTTAATTCCTTAATAACGAAGTTGGTGGCTAAATTGTATGGAACTTTTAATGATGGAAAATTGTATGGAACTTTTAAAGCATGTGAGTTCAAGGATTTCACGTATATTTAGGAAAGAAATTGAATGTACTAATAATGTTACTATTAGTAGGATTAAGAACCGCAAATTATATAACCTTCAATGATTGTTTCTTCCTTAAGTTTATAAGTTTTTAGGAACGTTGCATGTGTTTGATAATACTAGTTAATATATTGACTTAATTGGGATTCCAGATAAGATAATGATGTTTTAACATTCTTATTATTGATCAAACAAAACTTTTGAATAATTTTTTCTTACAAATTAAATCTAACGCTCCCAAAGCTTCCAAATCCAACCTTCAAGAGTGTTGCTCTGATTTATTTCCAAGTTGAAGTGGAGAAACCAATTTCTAGTTTCGCACATAACAACCTTACAAGGTTTAGATAACACAAGAGATGTGAATTAATCAAAGCTTGATATGCAAAATTTCTGTACATAAGAAAACATTATACAATAGCAAAGTCTCTTATCTCTCACCAAATGAGAGGGGGGCCATAAGCAACTTTAAGGCAACCCAAAGTATAAACCAAATTATATTTCAGTAAAAAAAAAACAGAATATGGAAATTTCCTTTCGAAACTCATACACAATAAAATTAATGAGTCCAACTCCTTAAACATGGGCAACCAAATCGGAAATAGGCACAAAAGTTTGCTCGTACGAACGATCAACAATGAACTCAACCTATACCCATGATTTTCCCCAAGATCATCATGACATCTAGCATGGTTTTGTTACTTTGCAGAACAGCTTTGACATTTCACATACAGCATAGCAGTTGGCAAAGAAGGTATACTTCAACATCGAATCTATGCCAGATTCACTTTTTATGACTAACTTTAAGAATTAGATGCACTTGCCTTTTGAAAATCGACCTTAGCTCTTCATTGGCTTCAATTCCTATTCTCCTGTAATAAACAAGCCTCAATAAACACAAGTTTCCATACCTCAACATAATGAAACCCAAATATCTGCTGTTCATCTCAAGGGTGCAGGGATTAAAAGGTTAATAAAAAAAGCATACATTGCATTACAGGAGATGAATGAGGGCACGAGGAAGGTAGATTCAGACAACAAAATGAAATAAAATAAGACCTAAGAATAAAACGGAACAATCTACAGAAAATGGAAAATGTCCTGCATAAGACGTTTATCGGTTCTATTCCTGAGTTCAGATAATCATCATGATTAACCAATCTAACTATACAAAACTTCAGCAGATGGAAAGTGCAAAACTAAACTTGAAAATCTCAAGATATAACACAAGAAGATGGAGATACCCCTGTTTTTCGCATATGCTTTGATTAAACTTAAACCAAAGCATTCCAATCATGTCATATAATATTCAGAACAGCAGAAACTGACAAAATTACTAATAGCAAAATCTGTTAAGCTACATAAAGGAAAGGCTAAAATATAAGTTACCCAATTTTTGAGCCATTCTTCCCCACAATAATCTTGCGTTGGCTTAATTTGCTAGTGATGAAGTGTTGCTCGATCCTAAGAGAACCATCTCGTAACTCTTTCCAGTCAATCAATCGATGTTCAACATCATACGGAATTTCCTGAATTGATAAATTTGCTGGTCACAATTAGCCAAATCCTACCATATATTTCTCACAAATTTTAGCTACATGTTACAAGAATGAAAGGATTGGATTCAACAACTACCTGATGTACATGGTCCAATAACCTTTCACGCACGACTTCTAATGCTATCATCTTCATAACTTCCTCACTCATGCTAAGGGGATCCTCTTCCCAGGGTCGTTGAACTGCCTATGCATAAGAAACAATAAAAAAAAAAAAAGAATTAAGCGAGGATTATCTAGTCAAAGATATCTGCAGCTGCAAAAAAAAATGTAATTGCAAAAGAAAATAAATGCGAATATGCATAACAAAACGAAGCAATAATGACTGTAAAAGTAATTACTTAGCCACATCCTACGCCCAAAAGAACACTTTGCTAATTTTTTAGAAGAACTATTAAATTATTTGTTTACACCAATGAGACAGTAGAAATAGAAAGATACATGCCTGCTCCATCAAGTACTGAGTTAAATCTTTTACGCCAGCCCCCTTCAATCCTGATATCATGAAATGCCTAAATAATATTCAAAAAAAAAGGTATTAGAAGCTAGCTTGAGAACTAGAGTCAATCCACACAAAAGTTGCCATAATACTGCAGACCATTATCTACCCTAGTCTTTCCATGACAGAACCTTACCTTTCATATCCAGGAAGATCTTTGAACTCTTCAACAACCTTCAACAAGTCTTTCTTTTTCTCTACTAAATCAATCTTATTCATACACAAAATTCGTCTTTGATTTAGAACTGATCGAGCTCCCATTCGTTTAATTAATTGTATCACTCTTTGATCAGGCCTGTATTAATCAAATTTTTAGTAGGATGGGGTCACAATAACAATACAAATAAAATGTGCTATCAAAACATAAAACTATAGTAGGGCAAAAAGGTTAACAGGCAAAAATATGGTGATAACATGTTGCAATTGAGGTGCTAGTTTAACAAAATAATCCATAGAAGCCTATGTTCCAGTCTTCCAGACAACCAGAAGAGCAGAATATCTCTTGTGGAAATAGATGATTATGTGATTGGTGTTAGTACACTGCCCGCTACCAAAGGCCAATCAGCATAACAGCACTTATTATTATAATTATAGAATCAAGGAACTGATCTTCTATAATCAATAATATCTAAATTAATATGTATTATTAGAAGCATTTTTATTTATTCCCGTATCATTTCATTGTTTAGAAAATATTAGGTCTCCTCTATTTACTTATTGATTTCTTTTTCCCAATAGAAAATATTAGAAGCACTCACGCTGTATCAGAAGCACACCTTTGCAATTCAATATTTTTCTCTTTCCTAGTGTTTAGCATGGTATCTAGAGCCCTTTTCAAAACCATGTTGACCTGGTAGACCAACTGTCTCTGAAAGATTTTTTTTTTTTCTTTGCAAACCAACTGATGAGTTTTCCCTCTCCTTAGGGTTATTTTATTATATTTTTTCCAGCTTTCCAGAAAAGAAAAATGTCTTCCAACACATCAACCTCCAAAACAGATTCTCCCATCTTTCCTAGCGATATTGTTTGTATTTCTCAATAGCATTGAGAAGAAGGACGATTGTAACTATTTTGCTTGGGCTCTTGAAATCGGGTTATGGTTAAATGGTTTAGGCTACAAAACCCATCTAACCACATCTGCTAAATTCATTCCTATCGAAAATAAAACAATGGATAAAGATTGATGCCCAACTCTCTAGTTTTATTAAATCCACTATCCCCACCTTTTACTCAAACCTATTTTCCTCCCCCATGATATGTGTGCATCAGTTTGGAGTTAAACCCGAGTCAAGATTTCTTTGTCTTGACATCAATTGAACTATCTCCAACAACATTTGAAAGCTTTATCAAATGGCGTGCGGCACACCAATCCACTGGTAACACTCTTCAATGACACACTAGTGATTGATTTGACAAGTCTCTCAATCTCCTTGGTACATTGACTCTAGTGCAAGTGATCATTCTCTTTATTCCTCTTCTACTATTGATACCGGTTTGTCTCTAACAAATGTTGGCAATGGTTGACAAACACAAGTTTCCAGCGTCAGTATTATCCAACCCTCTCATCCCTTATTATTGACTTTGTTCTTTATGTCCCTCGTCCTTTTAATTGACTATTTGTTACCTGATTGACCAATCTCATGATATTATCCTCACTTTACTAAAAATAATTTTACCTTGCAAGATCAGATATCGAGCAAAACAATTGGTGTCAACTACAACATGGTCTTTACTATCTCTCTACATCACTATCGGTAAGTGCATCAACGGTCTCTCCAATGATAATTCATGCACAATTAGGACATCCCAAGTTAAAAAAAGTGCAAAAGATAGTATTAAGTTTAAACATTTGTATACTTTGAATTGTGAGTCATGTCAATTAAAAAAACATATTCATCAGTCATTCATTTCCAAATAGTCTGACTAAACAAGCTTTGTCTCCTTTTTTTTCAATTTGCTCCAATATTTGGGGTTCTTCTCGTAATGTTACCCGTTGTAGTTTTAAATATTGTTACCTTTATTTATGGATTATTCTAGATGTACTTTGATTTGATTAATGAACAATCAATCAAGAATTTCCTATATTTCAAACTTTTTTCAATAAAATAAAAGCACAATTTGGTACATCCATACATATTTTTTGTAGTGAACATGCTTGTGAAAATTCATATAACCAATCTTAGCTATTTATGGCATCTAATGGTATCTTTGACCAAATTTTGTATCCTTATATTCAACAAAACGAAGTAACCAAATGTACAAACATCTTATTGAAACTACTCGGACATTATTCACACTCATCTTATCTTCCTCGCTATTTTTTTGGAAGATGTGTTCCTTATAGCATGTTATCTCATTAATTGAATGTCATCATTGTCCTTAATGATCATGTATCTCACTATCATTTTTCCTTGTTTCCCTCTATATAGTTTTCTTCCACATGTTTTTGGTATCACATGTTTTGTACATAACCTCACATCTAGTTGAGATAAACTTTCTCATCAGTCATTCAAATGTCTTCATGGGATATCATTGCTCACAAAAAGGCTATCAATGTTTCTTTTCTTATCTTTATAGCTATTTTGTGTTTGCTCACGTCTCTCTAAGTTTGTCCCATATTATAGACTAGTTAATTTTAATGACGACATACGTAGTCACTTTACCACTTCATCACCACTAGATGACGCTGCTATAACTTGGGATGCTTCTCCAGCACCTCTTCAAGTATATATCAATGCCATCCACGACCCATTGAAATTCCAATAAGGGATCCATCTTCACCAGATAATGATATAGTGGAGGACCATGTTTTGATCCCGTTGGATCAAATACTTACACTTACCCAAAAGTTAGAGCTAATAGTAGTCAGGATATAACTCTTTCTACTTAGAAGCATAGCAGTTCAAGCACTACAATTAGATTGTGATTTGACCCAAGTAACCTTTGCCACAAGATAATTGATATCACCTACAACAATCTCTCCCTTGGCAATTGCCCCATTGGGAATCAAACTAGTGACCTTGACTCCTCTAAAAATGATTGGCCTATTGTTAATCGAAAAAAATCAAATTAGTGACCTTGACTCCTCTAAAATGATTGGCCTATTGTTAATCGAAAAAATATATCTGACAACCAAACAAGATGACACATTGAGTCTAATCCTCTCTTTCATGAGAGGACCAAAATATTGTGGTGGATTGTCCATTTTTAAAAGAAAAATTGGAATCTGAAGTTATCACGACTAGATTTGTCAACTCTAGTAAACAGTTGACTAAATTATTCACCAAGGATTGGTTATATTTGCAGCAAGCTATGCACATATAACCTGTAAGCTCAAGGTTGAGGAAGGGTGTTATAAATATAGAAATAAGAAACTGATCCTATATAAGAATATCTAGATTATATTTGTAATAGGAATGCTTTTATTTATTCCTACCTCATCTTTGTTATTAGAGGATATTAAATTTCCTATATTTATTGTATAGATTATTTTTTCTCAAGATAAATAAAGCAGCCATGTTTTTCTAGAAATACACGGATTCAGCTCAATGTTTCTCTCTTTCCTAGAATTTAGCACATAAATATTTTTAAAAACTCAAAGGTATACAGAATATCCCAAAGTATTGTCCATATATTAAGTTAAGCAGCAATATAATCTGACTAACTGAGAGATAAGGTAAATAGTAGTACAAGGGTAGGCATTATTCATTCACATTTTCTGCAAACTCGAAGGTATGTCTTATAGGGAAAAACAATCAAAGCAATATATACTAGGATAAATAAAATAGAAAAATTGGGAACGTCTAAAATATGAATGAACTCTTGCTAAAGTAGTACTTACGATAAAGCAACACTGAGTAATTAATAATACATTTTAAGCGGTGCCCCACCATTTTATTTCAAAATACACAATTTTAACATGAGTTCGTTATTTGCAATTCCCCCAAAAACCTATGGCCTCTATTTGGATAAACTTCTTCACAAAACCTTATAGGAAAAAAATAAAAGAAAAATGAATTGAGCTTCTCCTATAAGTTATAATACACGTATACAGTTAATCTTTATAAAAAAAATTATCTTTTTAAGTTCTCCATAGCTGAGAAGATTTTAACTTTCAACTTCTTTTATAAACACCTATAGAAAAGGCTATCCAAACAGAGCCTTAATATAGAAAGCACTAGGTAGAAACACAAGACTAAGACCACTCCATAATTTATTTAATAAACCTTGACCTGGTAATATGTCTATGAACATCAAAAATGACTATGAGCACTTCATAGAGATTGACTGAACTCCAAGCACTTTCAACACGGACTTTGACATCCCTATAAGGAAATCCAGCGCAATTCAACATGAGCCCTGGTGTATCAAAAAAACACTGCATAAAGAATATTACACCACTGTGAATATGTAGATAAGTAAAATATATTATTAAAAATCAAATTTTAGGCCTATGAAAACAACAATAAAATAGCAAGATCGTGGATGACTAAATCTTCAAAGTTCTTGATAAATATAATTCAGCAAATTATAAACAAATGACAAAAGGCAAGGCTTACAAGTGGTAGGTTGAGAACAATATAAAGCATTGGAAGTAGTAAAGATGTAAAGGTAGAGTAGAAAATTTTGGGCTTTATCAAAATGAGTGCTCACAGTTTAGTTGGATTTTTAGTCATAAGCTGTATAACAGTTCAAGGAAATCTGCAGCAATGGGTACTTTTATTCTAAGCTAAAACCTCCTGAGAACACCTTTTCATGTTACTTGTAACCATCACAATCAACATCCCCTTTTTTCTAGGGCTCAACACAGTCTCCAAAATGTAAACTCATTCAAGTAAAATGGTATCGATGAGAAACGTACAGCAAAAGCTACTAGGTTAATATAAGCATTAAAAGGAAAAGAAAATTCTTTAATTGGATTCTTCACTTGCCTCCCATGATAATTGAATTACATTTTGCAAATGGAAATATAATTACACAAGGGTCTACTACTAGCGTTAGACTTGAAAAGATATCCTACCTGCTAAAGTGACAAAATATCCTCATTTCACAATGTGATCTTCTCTTCAATTTTCAGAATGAATCACACAAAGACTATCAAGGTTCATTGATTAGTGATCAAGCATATACCAATAGTAATAGAAATGGACTAGCTAGTCTATTACTATTATTATTTGAATATAGAATATTTGACCAGCAGCAATAATTCAACACGTTAAGTATATCATTCTCAGACGAACTGACACCTGTTTAATCAAGCATTTCAAATTATATCACAGATTCAAAATATGTTCACATTTTGGGACAAATGACAACCATATATCCACAAAAAGAAAAGTCTATTAATTTGTTGAGGTAATATATTCTAAATCATAATAGTACAAACTCCTAGATCTAATGAAAGAGGTCTACTTGTTCTGTCACAGTGTTCCCTTTTACACACAAAGAAGTAAAACAAGCAAACCAGTCACTCACAATTTGGGTGTCTCCTTTTGTCAATACTCCCACAACTTCATGAGTTGTGGTATTTGTCTTCCGTGAAACTGCTGCTACCTTTGTCCCAACCTAAGACAAATTATAAAACGCATACATTACATTCAGAAAAGAACAAAAAAAACAAAATAAAATGATGAGATCATCCACCACCGAAGATGCTAGGAAGCACAAATCCTGAAAATAAACAGGTAGGCATCAACTACTTCTAAATAAGATCAACGTCACCTCAAAATTCGCTAGTCGATTATTTATTCCTACCGAATGATCAAAATAGATCAAGCAATTGCTACCTTAAAAACGTTAATTTAGTCCCATAACCTCCTTGCAAAGAGATGCAGAGAATATAATCAAATCACACAAGGTTTTAAGAAACAGCCAGCAACCGCAATTTCAGCCAGAACATAGAGGATTTTGTGATCTCCACAACCATAATTGTGGCTATATGAACCATTTGTCCACTATGTGTCATATATTTCGACATTTTTATTTCGTTAAAAATGTTGGCAACCACATTTCTTCCACAACATTAAGGCTTTTGGGATCTGCAATACTGAAATTGCGGCACCATGAGCTGCATTTGTCTGCAGTTCTCTATACTTATGTGCAATTTTTCATCACAAGTGGTCAACAATTGCAACTCTGGCACAATGCTCAATTACATCTACGCATTAAAGTTTAACTCATGACTTGCTTATATAAACTGAGTTTCCAGACAAAAATTAACGTGCAAACATACCTTTTGAAGATAACCAAAGATTTCATGAAACTGAGATTACGGGTTTACTTTCCACTAGTTTGAAGCATCCCAAACTAAAAACCAAACAAGTCATGAAACTAAAAAATTGCTCCGCAAGTGCCATTTCGACCTCAAACATCTAAGGCTTTTGGATCTCCATGACCGTAATTGAGGTTTTCAATTTTGGTTGTCCATTTTTTACGCATTTTTCTACAATTATTTGTTTTTTGTCATAACAAGAAGGGAACGCAGCAAGAACTGCAACCGTGACAGCAATTCAAAACGTTGAAGAATACCAGTGAGATCAATAACGCTAAAGAGTAAGTTGAGAATTTGCGAATGATACAATTATTACTTGGAACGAACCATAAAATTAGTTAGCGCAGACTTGCCAGCGTTGGGGGCGCCAATGATTCCCACGGACAACGACTTTTGCTCTTCCTCCTTCACTATACCTTTCTCTCCTTCTACTCCCTCCTCTTCCTCCTCGTTTTCCACCGCAGCTTCGAGCAAAGCCTTGGCTAGAACCCTTCTCCTCCTCTCGTCTTCCTCCTCCTTCAGCCGCAGTTTCCCCTTCGGGCCCTCTTCTCCGAACACCATCCGGTCCGCGCGGGCCCGGTACTTGTCGTCCCACGTGGGCCCGGACTTGGGCCCAGGGTCCGTGTCGAGGGCATAGTGGGAGCTGTCGAAGACGGAGTCGGAGTCCGCGGAGGTGGTGGGGTCGTCGGGGCGAGGCTGAGGCTGCGGCTGGGCGGAGAAGAAAAGCGGAGTGGAAGTGTGATAGGCAGGGAAATAGAGGGTCCTTCTTAGGGTTCTCAGGGCTTTCATTGTCGTGATTCGACGACCATGGAATGAGAACACTCTGTTGCTGTTCGGCTTTGGGGTTTAAGGGGTTGCCTGGTTCAGGGTTTTCATTCTTCATAAAGATCACACTAATTTTCTCACTTGATTATTATATTATTAGCCGTGTAAAACCTTTGTAATTTTAAGAAAATAAAATATAAATAATTTTACGAAAAAAGAAAATTATGGTCTATTATTTCATACGGAGTACTATATCATATTTGTTTTGGGATGTCAAATTCCTATCACAGTTTTATTTTTAGAATATATATCTGAATATTAAAAAGAATAAGGTGCCTTTGGATATTATATTTAAATTAATAAAGTTGTATTATTTAGTAGCCATTATCATTTATATGAAATATAATGAAATATAATTTCTTTTTAAATATTTCATTATGAATAGAAGCTGTTCATCTTAATTGGATAATATTAAAAAGGTTTTAGTAACTTTTTATTCAAAAAAAAATAAAGTAAATAGTGATTTATTTGTTATTTATAAAACTGGAATTTAAGTTGTTCGGATTTTTAACGGTGACAAACTTCAAAGTTTTGGTAAGGAAAACACATCATTTGCAAATTTTATAAATTTTATTTTTGCTAAAGAATTTTTTTTTAAATTCTTCAATTTTATTAATTATTTTTCTTCAATTTTGAGAAACTAAAATTAAATTCTTCTTAGAAAGACTAAAATATTAGAAAACAAGTTTGATGACCTAAAAAATATTTAAGAGTATAAAGAGAGAGGGTTTTATAAATCATGTTTGAATATTTTATTATTAAAATATCAAATTAGAAATAAAATTTTATTAAAACGAATTTTTTTATTTAAAAATTTCATTTCTTAAAATTTTTTGTTTAAATCTTTTCTATAATATCTTTAAGATTCTCACTCCATCTTTCATCTTTTCAAAGATCCAAGCATACCTTAGTAATCTAGTATAGGATGATAAAAATAAAATATTTTGGAAAATCTCACATATAAGATATGCAAGAAAATGGGTGTTAGTAACTAATAATAGACTCTAAGTCCATGGTATTTCTTGTTCTAGTCAAATTCACTTTAAACTAAGTTTGTATTTGACTTATCTTATACTCATGTAGTATATTGTTGTAAGGTTTAGATTAAATTCTTTACTTTAGAGAGTGTTAGTGTACTTGGGATCAAAGAGCATGGAAAAGTAGTTTATGTCTTGGACAAATTTTCACATAGTGTTATCCTCGGGTCGTCTTTAGACAATAATCGTGATTTTTTTTTCTTCAATTTTGGGTTTTCCACGTTATATTATTGTGTATCCTTATGTTGATTTTATTTCTTTGTTAGTAGGGTGATTTTCAGGGATAAATACGGTAATGTTCTTAATTGATTATGTGTTTTTTCCAATAAGAGGTATCAAAGCTAGGGATTCAACACACATTAGTTAAAAATGGAGTTTAATGAATCTTCAAATTATACTAAGCAAAGATTATATAATAGCAATGACAAATTAGATAACTAAGTAAAGAAAAACACAATTAAAAAAGTTTTGCTTAACATTGTAATCAATCCTATACATAACTCCTCCAACAATGTTCACTTCACGATGAAGGGAATCTGGGTCATCCATGTCCAAATCCATTAACTGCACCATTCTAGGATCCTCCTCATTTTTGTAATCGCTCAATAGCCTTTTAAAGGAAAAGTAGAAAATAAAATACTAATAAGACTTTGAATAACATAACATGAATCTACATTTCACTGAATAAGAATAACCATAATAATATTTACCCGTAGAAGCATGGTAAGTTTGTTATCCCTAGGAGTTTGGTTTCTTTGGAGAACCATATCCAATGGTTGTAGTTACCCATGAAATAGTAATCATAGATGAAAAGAAAACTGATAAAATACCCCAAAGAAAAACATATAAAAATGATAATAAGAATAATGAAGAATTGCATGAAAAAAATAAAGGAAAAAGAAAGAAACTTTGGCATCTCAAAAGAAAAAAATTGAAACTTTGGCACCTAACCACTGCAACCTTTATGCCAGCTACCATGCTCCACAGACCACCATATCAACCACCACACTCTACATAAGGAAAAGTAACACCAATGAAGTTAAAATATTGAAAAATTAAAATAAAAAATAAAAAATATTGGTGGGTATGGAGAGGATTGAAAGGAAGGGCATGGAGAGGAGGAAATCGAAAACAGAAAAGGAAGATCATGAAGAAGTAAGAAAATAAAGAAGACCATGAAAAAGAACAAAGAAAACTCAACCTACTAACTTTCAAAGAAAACCCACAACGACACAATGTTCAACACAAAAGAAGTCAAAAAAATCCAACCTTTCATGAAGAAGAACAAAAATCTAAGCTTGACTTTCAAAAAATACTAACACTTGGAGACATCATCTTCAATAGAAAAAAAGGGAAAAAGAAAATAAAACTTTTCACAAAGAAGGAGAAGGATACATGAAGAAGAAGGATGCATGAAGAAGAAGAATGGAATAAACAAAATTCAAACTTTCATGAAGAAGAAGAAGAAGGATGGATGGAGAAACCATCTTTAATAAAAAAAAAACTCAAAAAAATTAAAGCTTTCATGAAGAAAAAGTAAGAGCACATTTTAAAATAGCTTTCAAGAAGTAAAAAAGAAAAAAAAATCAAGAAGAAGGAGAACTAACCTTGACGTCGGAGGATTTTTTGTCTGATTCTACAAAATTATCTTTCTTTGTGAAAAAGAAGAAGGATGGTCAGAGAAACTATCTTCAACACAAAAAATCTAAAAAAAAAATTAAAGCTTTCATGAAGAAAAAGTAGGAGCGCATATGAAAAAGACGTTGAAGAAGTAAAACAAAAAACCAAGAAAAAGGAGAATAGTAATTGTACCTGATCGATACTATTTCAGTGCGGAACCAGACGATCTCGAGAACCCTCTGTGTCGAACTTCCTCCTGTTCCTCCCTGGACTCCTCCTAGATCTCCCTACCGTCTGCACTCCGGGGGTGGGGGTACCTGCAGGCACTCTGACGCTCAAGTTAGAAAGTGATTTATATGAGGTGTAATTGGTTAGTGAGAAAAGCGTACCTTTACCTGTTCACTAGGCCTTAATTTATACCAATTTCTTAATGGACCTGTTATTATTATTTGTGGGCCGTTCGTATTCGAAGATCGATTCTTTCCCTTTCTGACTGAGGTTACACGCATCGGTTCTTTCCTTATTGGCTGAGATTGTTCTTCTGTGTCTTTGTTAAAGATCAGCTCTTTCCATTCTGAGTTTTGTCCGTCTATACTTTTGTCAAAGATCAACTCCTTCCTTTTTGGGGTTTGGCCGTCTGTACTTCTCAAATATCAACTCCTTCCTTTTTTGGGGTTTGCCCGTCTGTACTTCGCCAAATATCAACTCCTTCCTTTTTGGCTGAGATTGCGCGCTGTTCCTCTGTACCTTTGTGCCATAATCACATGTTCCATCTGCCACTCCCTTGGGCCGAGATGTACTCGGCCAAAAGGGGGTAGGATATATCTAGTCATCGCACTTATTGGGCCCTCTGTGTTGTGTTGGAGAAAAGGTGAAAAATAGGTACCCTAGTGACTGGGCCACAACGAATGTGCCTCATACTTGGGTCGGGGTGATCCCGGCCATTTCTGTCTTATTGAGCCGGGATGTACCCGGCCATGCACCAACACCAGCCCCCTCAGTCTCGTAGTGAACGAAGTGAAACAAGAGGCTGAAATGTGTAAAATCGAGTATGAAGGAAAGAAAGAGTGTGGTTGGCCAAGATGTACCTGACCATTCCTGGACAGGATATACCCGGCCATTCTTGGCTAGGATGTGGTTGTGACACTGCCAACATGTGTCTTGGCCGAGATGTACCTGGTCATTCCTGGCCGAGATGTACCTGGCCATTCCTGGCCGAGATGTACTCGACCATTCCTGGCTGGGATGTGGTTGTGATGCTGCCAACATGTGTCTTGGCCGAGATGTACCCGGCCATTCCTGGCCGAGATGTGGCTGGCCTCTTGCCCTACTAGGTTAGTAAGTCCGCTTTTGTGAGTTGTTATGTGTCATCTTTGTCGTATTTATTTTATCAATATGGGGGGATCATCTGGGGCAATGAAGCTTCCTTTCCCATTGATATAGATATGAGGGGATCATCTAGGGCGATGAAGCTTCCTTTCTCATTGATACAGATATGAGTGGATCATCTGGTTTGATGAAGGTTTCTTTCCCATTGATATAGATATGGGGGGATCATCTAGTTTGACGAAGCTTCCTTTCCCATAGAGAGAATGCTAAGAAAGTATTTGTTTGATGCACTTGATTTAAATGTGTGCGTGCTTCAGCGATGGAAAATGTAAGCGTAGAGTAATAATAATGAAAAATTATGCTTTATTCATTGCTACGATGCCTCATTAAAACCTTCTTGACCAAAACCCTCCTTACGTTAAAAAAAAGATCAAGGTAGGAAAGAGTACACCACTTATTATGCAATCAATCCACAAATTGTTCGTAAGAAGTCTGAAAATAAAAAATAAGCATTTAACAAACTAACTGTAATACTTCAGATGTGAGGCGTTCCAGGTTGTTGGAATAGAGACACCTGATAGGTGTTCCCATCTGTATGCGCATTTACCCACAACTTCCTTAACACGGAGTGGCCCTATTCCCAGTTAGGCAAGAACTTCCCCTCGTGTTTCTGGGCAGCACTTGCCATTCGCCACACTAGATTTCCCTGGTGAAAAGACTTGGGTTTGATTTTGGTATTATAGCGGTGCTGGGCTCTCAACTTGGTGTATGGGTCTTTCTCTCAAGCTGTCTGCGTAGCATTTGCGCGCAGTTGGCTGGTCTACAAGTACAGTGACTATGTCTCCCGAAGTTGACGGAAATTTTATAACTAAGTGATATGTGGATATCACTGCACCAAGCATGTTCAACGAAGGTCTCCCTAGCAAAATATTATAAGAGGTGTGAGCGTCAACAATAAGGTATCGAATTTTTACCGTTCGCGTCGTTCTCCCTGCTTCGAATTTGGTGAACAAATCAATGTAGCCCTTTGTATTCACTCGCTCCCCTGAGAAACCCATGATCGACTCCGAGTATTGTTGGATTTCTGCTTCCGAAATTCTTAACTTTTTGAAAGTGCCCCAATACAGGATATCCACTAAACTACCCAGGTCTACCAAGGTTTTACTTATTGCAAAGTCATCAATCTCCATTGAGATCACCATTGGGTCATCGTGTTGGGGGTCAATGGCTTGAAAATCATCATCACGGAATGTGATGGGTGGCATGTGCCGCCAGGGACATGTAGATACGACATTGACATTTTGAATTGCTCGGACGTACTTTTTCCTCGCGGACATAGTGGCTCTGCCTCCTGCAAAGTCTCCTGATATATAGTTGATCACCCTCTCAATGGCTTCTCCCTCACATCCTGTTCATCATCTTTTTCGGGCTCAACCCTCCTTCTGGTGCCTTCTTCTCGCCTCTCCTGGTACCCTGACGTTCTTCATGGTCGCTCCTCATATCTACCTTCTTGCTCTTCTCTGGAAGAGAATCCCTTTTCCTCCCGTTTAACAAATCTTCTCAGGCGTCCTGCTTGTATAAGCTCTTCGATTTTATCTTTCAGGGTAAAACAATCCTCCGTCGTGTGCCCATAATTCTGATGATACCGACAATGCTTAGTGGTATCCGCGTTTGGAGGAGTCGGGACCCTTTGAGGAGTTGCTATTAGGTCGGCATTCAAGGCCTCCTCCAAAATTCTTGCTCTGTTAGACACGATGCGTGTGTACCTGTTGTACTTTGGTTGTCTAGAGTCCTTGAATCTACTGTCAGGTCGCGGCGCTAACACCCTTTCTCTGTCAATGTATTTCTTTTCCCGAGTGTCTGATTGGGTCGTACTACGAAACTCCTTTAATTCTTCCATCTGCATAAATTTGGTTGCCTTGGTTCGAAGCTCGTCCAGATTGCTCACGGGCTTCTTGCATAGACTGTCAACAAACGGGCCAGGCTTTAACGCCGTTACAAGGTGGTGCATGGCGACCTCAGGATTTAGATTAGAGATATTCAACGACATCTTCCCGAAGCACTCCATAAACTCTCGTAGAGATTCTCCCTTCTCCTGTCGTATATTTACTAACGCCAGAGAAGTGAGATGGTGTGGCTTACTGGTGGCGAACTGAATGCTGAAACGGGTGACCACGTATCGAAACAATCAATAGAGTTAGGTGGTAATCGTGTGAACCAGTTGAGTGCAGGACCCTTTAGGGACGTTGGAAACACACGACAAAGAATTGCGTCATCTGAAGTGTACAACCCTGCTTGGGTGGTGAATACGTCCACGTGTTCCTCTGGATCAGTAGTGCCATCGTACTGGCTCATAGTCAATCCCTTCCAACGTGCAGGAAGTTCTACCTCCATGATCCCGTCCACGAAGGGGTGGCGTCTAGCTGTTCTGGGTCTCGCGCCTGTTTGGTGGGTGGTGGTCTCTACCCTGAATTCATCTCGTCCTGTGCCGCCCTCTCCTTCTCCATTACTGTGAGATTCTTCCCTTTGTTGGGAATTTTGCTCAATTGCCTTTCCAACCACTGGTTCTCCTCTCTCAGGGCATTTATCTCTTCTTCGTTCTTGCGTCTCAATTCCTCCAACTGGCGGTTCATCTCTCGTTGCATCTCCGCTGCTACTGTATTTTGATCGACTATTGCTCTTGTCGACACCATCCTTCTTGAGAATTGTCTGGCCCCACGGTGGGCACCAATTGTACCTGATCGATACTATTTCAGTGCGGAACCAAACGATCTCGAGAACCCTGTTTGTCGAACCTCCTCCTGTTCCTCCCTGGACTCCTCCTGGATCTCCCTACTGTCTGCACTCCCGGGGTGGGGGTACCTACAGGCACTCCGACGCTCAAGTCAGAAAGTGATTGATATGAGGTGTAATTGGTTAGTGAGAAAAGCGTACCTTTACCTGTTCACTAGGCCTTAATTTATACTAATTTCTTAATGGACCTGTTATTATTATTTGTGGGTCGTTCGTATTCGAGGATCGATTCTTTCCCTTTCCGACTGAGGTTACACGCATCGGTTCTTTCCTTATTGGCTGAGATTGTTCTTCTGTGTCTTTGTTAAAGATCAGCTCTTTCCATTCTGAGTTTTGTCCGTCTGTACTTTTGTCAAAGATCAACTCCTTCCTTTTTGGGGT
>Ga0214545_1005973_pt1 | contig 21575 bp, 10 predicted proteins | sample CNSS4metaG_FD_160064 | JGI IMG/M metagenome (GOLD analysis project Ga0214545, IMG submission 160064) | Root nodule microbial communities from cowpea collected in UCLA plant growth center, Los Angeles, California, USA - CNSS4 | ecosystem: Host-associated > Plants > Roots > Nodule | place: USA...
GACTTGATTATCATATATTTTTCTTTTATTAATTACGTATCACAATTTTTATTTAGATTATGATAAATTATCTTTTAGTATTTTTTTTAAAACATAAGTATATTGATGAAGAAATAAAAGAATAAATAAATTATTTAAAAGTGATAAAATGGAAGCTACCGTGAGGAAGAAAATAGACAAAATCAATCTTTGACAAAAATAGGAAGTCAATTACATCTACTTGATTGATTTTTTAATCCGTCTAGTCTTATTTTAACTCTTCTTGTTTCTACAACTATATCAGAAAGATAATTTTCTACAGTGAACATTATCAAAATAAGATTGCAAAATAAAACGGAAGATGAATTTTTTTGCTGACGATATGATTATTTATATTAAAAACAAAATATAACTAAAAATTTTAGTATTGATTCAATTATTATTGAGTTCAATAATCTTACGGATCCATAATTAAATATATAAATTTTAAGTGTATTTTGGCACCCCCATAAATATTGAGCAAGTTCCGCCACTGCCAGGAACCGAAGCATATAATGGCGCGGTGACATTTTTGCAAATCCAGACAACTTTTATGCCTCGGTTTAGTATAACCCGAAGCAAAAAAGTGTTATATGCTTCGGTTCGCCAAAAACCGATGCCAAAGGTGACTCATATGCTTCGGTTTCACAGACCCGAAGCCAAAAACCCACTAGCCATTACGTCTTTGGCCTTGGGTGACACTGAACCGGGGCCAAATAGGGCTATATGCCTCGGTTCAATTAATAACCGAGGCCATATGGTTTAATTAGGGCACAAAATTTGCGAGCCCCCTTTCTTTTCTTCTTCCTCGCGCCCCTCTCTACAAACCACCATTCCAAGAACCACCAAGCTTCCAAAATCTCAACCCTAAAAAAATCCTCATCCCATGTGTTGTCACGATACTACCCGTTCGCGGGGAACCTCAGAGACCAACTTTCCATCGAATGCAACGACCAAGGTGTGTCCTTTCTCGTCACCACCTTCACATGCAACCTTTCATCGATCCTCCACAAAGTTGCTGACGCCGCCACACTTTGCAACTTCATCAATGGCTGGGCTACATTCACCCGCCATAGCCAAAACCAAGAACAAGAACAACGATAGTTATTGTCATCGTTACCCTTCCCAGTTCCCAAGGCTTCATTTTTCCCACAAGAAAACTTGCCCGTTTTCCCAGAAGCCGCGTTTGTGAAAAATGACACTGTTTGCCGAAGGTTCGTCTTCGAGGCTGCTAAGATCGAGTCACTCAAAGCCATGGTGTCCTCCTCCAGCAACGTGCAAAACCCCACATGTGTGGAAGTTGTGAGCGCGTTGATCTACAAGCGCGCGGTTTCATCGCTAGGGTTAACTTTCGAAACGACGGCGTTTCGTACTGTCGTGAACCTCTGCAACATAAAATAGAGCCTCTATGGCTCCGGTCCCTCTGCAACCGAGGCAAAAAAAACTCTATGGCCTCGGGTGATAACTGAGGCCAAAAGAGGGTGCCTTTTGGCCGAAAGTAATTGGGGCCAAAAGCCCTCACTGTACTTGTGATTGTTTCTTCGATATCAAATATTTTAAAATAAATTATAATTGTTTACATCTTAGATTAGAATACCAAATAAAATTTCATGAGAAACAAAACATTTATTAAATATGCAAACATTAATGAAACCTAGTTCATAAAATTTAAAAATATTTTTAAAAAATATAAAAGGAAAACAAATATTGAAATTAAAATACATTTTAAATGTTTGTTTACTTTAATTTGTTAAATTCTAATTAATCTTTTTTTATACACTAATGAAAATTATAATACACCACTTAATCAAAATGATGCAAAGAACAAATAATAAACATAATAATAAAATCTGAACATAGATCTTGTATCTTTTGAACTCCAATATATTTTAGATGGTGATAAAAAATATTCATGATTATTACATTAAATTTTTATATTGTAGTAAATAGAAGTTATTTATACAATTATGGTGAAAAAATTACAGTATAATTGATAATGAATTGTAAAATAAAAAATAATTAGATAAAATATATCAAAATAGTATTCTATATGATAAAAATAAACAACAGATAAAATATTAAAAAATTAACAAACGTGTGTCTTATAAAAATTAGAGAGACAATTGAAATAAATTGTACAGAGGAAAACAAATGTATTATTAAGGGTATGATAAGATGAAAAATATCTTAGAGATCTAAACAAACTTTTCAAATATCAACATATATACTCAATGGTTGAAAAATAACAAAAATTGTTTTACAAAACAAAAGAGTTTTTCAAATGAAACAAATTTTAATAATAATAAGTAAAAAAAATTATATTACCTAGTAAATGAAAAATTTATGTTATCAAACACTTAAATTGAGAGTATTAAACATTCTCATATGAAAGAAAAATATACAATAAATAAAAATAAAAAATAATATAAATATTCAAATGTGAGACATAAAATTTTTTGACATATATTATTTTAACATAATTACATAAGATGAAAAATATATTGGAGATGTGAATGAGTTTTATAACAAACAATATAATTAGAAAAAATAAAAAAATAGAAAGCATATATATATATATATATATATGGTAACTTAATTAATTGTGAATATTTAATAATTTAAACGGAGACTGGTATTATAGCGGGATATGTACATTTTCATACCCAATTGAAAAAAAATTGAGGATTCTCCATATCCATACCCAATCAATGTCGAAATTCTCCATCAAAACAGAAACAGGTTCAGACAATACACACAAACAATATCCACAAAAATGAGTTTATTTGTCATCTCTAATCATTAATATCATTAACATCTTCCCGGCCTGCTCCAAACATTCTAATATTAGAAAACTATTATCATATACTACTTTCCCCATCCACTCACCAAAGGTTCATGAATCACATGGATTACGTTCAATTTACTGATGAATTTAGAGAAAAATCATCAAATTAAGTTTAAAATAATTTGAGATAAAATCTCCAGAAAAATAATTTTAAGTCTAAAAAAATTATGAAAACGGATAACCAAAATTTGAAAAAAAAAAAGATTTATAAACAAAAACAAATTACTATCCGTTATATTCATCTCATCCTCTAAGACACATTGGTTTAAAAATTAAAATGACATAAAAATAAAACATAAATTAATTAATTAAAAAAATGTAATTTACTAAACAGTTGAAATGAACAGTTATCAATGACAGCTTCAATGACAGTAACAATGGAGCCTCAAAGATAGCTCTAAAATGAAGAAGTATGGATATAACATGGCATATATAACAGCACAAAATGAGTGCCACAAACCCACCCCTTACACCAACAATAGGAATTTCCGATGAATAAAGAGAGATTGTATTATTATGAGAGCCGAAGTTAGGGCCGGCTTAAAGATAAAACAAATAAAGTATTCGTTTTAGGTTTTCAAGTAAAGCTATCAATTTTTTTTTTAGTATAAAATCATGTTTAAGAAAAAAAAAACTTAATTACAAGTTTTTGTTTGAGATTAAAAGAAAAAAAATAAAAGAAAAATAAACATTCAATTAAAAAAATATTCTAAATGTCTGTTTACTCTAATTTTTTAAATTTTAATAAAATTTTTTATTTGATACACTAATACAATTTATAATATATCATTTGATTAAAATCACACACACAAAATATTAAACTAATAATAATAGAATTTTAATATAGATATTTCATATTTTGAACTTCGAAATATGTATGGTGATAAAAAAATTATGGAAATTACGTTAAATTATTATATTATAGTAAATAACGTTTATTTATAAAAATATACATATGATAATGAGTTAGAAAAAAATGATATAAAAAGCTTCAAAATAATATTTTACATGATAAAAATAAACAATAAATAAAAATATTAAAAAATGATCAAATGTGTGTCTTTGAAACAATTTGAGAGACATAACATATTATAATAATAATATTTTGGTTTAATTAGTGATTTAGTCATTTAATTGTTACTTTTGTTCATTTTTGTCCCTTTAATATGTTTTGTTCAATATAATCCTCCAATCTTTTAAAAATGTTCAATTTGGTCCCTTATCTTTTTGTTGTTTTTGATTCAATATAGTTATCCTATCTTTTAAAGCGATCCAATCTTATCATCTTCTACCTGAAACCAAATTAGTAATTAAATTTAATTACAACTTATATATACATGTTAAAATATATATTTTTTTATAATTTATACATCAAATCACTCACCTAAATACTCAAATTTATTTAATTTCTTACAATCCACCTAAATACTCAAATTTTTAACACCTAGGTGAGGTGATTTGATGCATAAATTTTAAGAAATAATTTTTTAACATGTATATATAAGTTTAAATAAGTTTAATTACTAATTTAGTTTCAAATTAGAAAGGACAAAATTGGATTATTTTTAAAATAATGAGAATTAAATTGAATAAAAAAGAATAAGGGAACCAAATTGATCTTTTTATAAATATTATATGACTAAATTGAACTCAAAAATAATAAGGGGACCAAAATAAACCTAAGAAACAAATTAGAGGATTAAATAATAATTAAGCCTATTATATTATATTATATTATATATTTGAAATATAATGAAATAGTAATTTACTCATGAAGATATTATGAAAAATCTATAAGATATTTAATATAAATTATATTAAATAATATCTTATGATATTATAATCTACAATTAGATTCTATTACAATAAACATTCACTTTGCATATTGATCTTGGGAATTTAATGCGAATTTGATTGAGATGTTGACTCATGTAATTACAATATCAAATATTACTAGTGTTGGAAAGTTTAGAGATACCATATATATGATATAAAATTGAAAAATATTTTAAAAACAAAAAATATTTCTTAACAACTTGATGTCAATATGAGCGAGTTGAAAGATTTCACTTATTTATCATCGGAGAATCAGTTAAATCAAGCTCAAGTACATTCTTCACTCTTCGTCGCATTTTATAAAATGGTCGATCAATAGTCACATGTGAGCGAATTCAAAATACTCGTCTAATGACTTTACATGATTTTTTTTAAAAAAATAAAAAATTGTTGATCCAAGAAATTTTGCTTTAAAAATGTAGATTTAGGAGAAAAACAAACTTAAATGAGTGTAGACTTAAACCAATATTTACTGTACATATTTAAGATTATGATATAATAATTGATTATTCAATATTTCTAGAATATACTAATATCTCGACCCACCCCACATTTTTTTAGTGGGCTTGGGGCCTAGCCCACCAGACCAAGCCCACACTGTCACCCCTACTTAGAAACATTGGTCTAATTCAAATGAATAATTATTGTTTTCATACCTGTGTAATTAATAATTATACTTAAGGTTTGAAAAGTCCAATAATTAGTTACAATATATGGAAATGTGTTTTGCATAAAACTACAAATACACTGTCGTTATGATCTGAAAGGGGTCTTTACAAGGAAGATGTACAGATGATGATAAAATCAATTGCAACACAACTGAAAGATCTTGATCTAAAATATGAGTTTCATATGGATAAAAAGTTGCGAGAATCCTTACTGAAGTAAGTTGTTCCTAACTATCACTTACGTCAGTAACAAATTTGCAAATCATAACTTGAATTTCGTTTTCTAGTGAAGGCAAGTTTCCAAGAGATCGCAAGTTCTTGTAGTCACAACATAGAATTGATTACATCCTTCTCTTGGGATTACAACCTCCTATCCCTTTTTTAATATAACTTAATTATTAAAAAAACAATAATCTACATCAATAATCTCATTTGCCTAGTCACTGTTTAATCATACATAACTCTATTCACTCACTGTTCCTTTAACACCATTTAATCCAATTTATCACAAAGGATATGATTGATATTTCTTTTAGAAAATATAGACCTAATTGAAATTAATAAAAATAAAGGGATTAAATTGATATTTTCTTACAAAAATAGAGACAAATGCATAATTTAACCTAACAAATTTATCAAGAACATTAACTCTTTTACTTTTCTCTTTTTCTTCAACCTTTTCAAAACGAGATTAATGCAATATAATAAAATAAAAGTTATAAACAAAAATACACCAAAAATTATAAGAATTACATGCTATTCACAACAACAATTTGAAATCAATTAATTCTCCACTTTAGAAATTAAGTGTGTTTGGTCTTCAGATTCGGGAATTCAAATCCAAGTTTACTTATGTTTGATAAAAAAAAAATTATCTCATTGATCTCAAAAGTGAGTTGGTTTCAAAACAAAATCATAAAACTTTTATGGTAAATGAAATTTTCAATTTCATTCAACCAATCTTAATTTTTTTTACCTGCAATCCAAACACGTCTTAAGGTTAATAAGTCTAAAAATGAAAAAAAATAATCACAAATAATTAAAATAAAAGAATATTTATAAACGAATATAAATTAATATCCATTACTTTTTCGATCATCTCTAAAACACCATGATTTAAAAATTAACATTATCTAAGAAACAAATTAATTATTTAAGAAATTAATAGTTATCGTTTCAATACCCGTGTACTTCATTAATTATTATAATTAAGTTTTGAAAAGTCTAATAATTAGTTACAAGATGTGGGTTTTAAAACTTCCTTCAACTTTTAAACTTCTCCAAAATTGTCTTTATTCTTTTTAAACCTAATATAATATAAGGTAATAAGATTTTAAAATTCAGGGATACAAAGCCCTTTGTTTTAATGACTAACACACATTTACGAAAACCATTTTAGATATATTTCATCATTTGCAATATGGAACAATATTCAATTAACATGAAATAAGATAAGTATTTATATTTCAATTTATAGAACAATATTCAATTAGCATACTAAGTATTTAGGTTACAATTAATAAAAGTAGTGGCAAACATACATGTTAACAAAGATTAGTGATAGTAAAGGTCGAAGTTCATGAACAACACATAACATTAAAAAATAAACCCCTAAATACCAATCTTCATTTGTTTATGTTTAATTCCATTTGAGTCTTAATTAGAATCCTAAAAAAAGTTAACACCCAAAACACCTAAAATGTTTGCAATTGGGACACCAATACATGTTTGATAGGTTTTGTGTTATTTTTTGGATATCAGTGAAGTCAATATTAATTAGTTTAAGTTCATAATCATTTAATTATAATTACATTGGTGGTCCAAGGTTGGTGTTAAAAGAAAAAAATAATTTTATAAGTTTTAGTAGACTTGTATAAAAAATCTTTTTCAACTCCTCATTTATTTGTACTTTTGACAAGTTAACTTAGTTAATTAGTTTAAATTCATAACTAGCTAATTGTAATTACATTATTATCCATATCAAGTACATACAAGTTGGTATCTAAAAATAATAATTTTAAAAGTTTTGATAGACTTGTACCAAAAATTAGTTTCTCACTTATTTATTACTTAACAGGTTTTGTGTCATTTATTTGACCACTAGTTAAGGCAATGAATTACCACTAAACTTCAACCAATAATAGGCTAAACAGAACAAACGTTTCAGAAAATTTTTTGTTAACACTATCCTCCCTAGAAAAAGAAAAGGTTTAAAATTGTTATAGAAAGAACATCCCATTTTCATTTTACAAACAAATAAAGATTCCAGTCATAAATACTTGGCTTTGCAAATATGCATTCCAAGTACTGATTCAACATCTGACCCTTAAAAATACCTAATTTACTTACAAAATTACTAAAGCACCGGAACTTCTTAACATCTTACCATTAAAAGCACCTAACTTACTTATTAAAGCACTGGAACTTCGCATTTTAAAGCACATACCAACATTATATTTCATAAATTTGGCAAGAATTGTTGAATAGCTCTTTTATGCTCCAAAGACAAAGTTAGGATTGTTCCAAAAGATAAATAAAAATAAAAATTAAAAGGTCACATCAGAGAATAACAAAGTAGTCAAAATTTTGGTGTTCATTACATCATTTTCCGATAAATTATGCAAGAATCAACATAATTATAAATCATGGTATTCCGTACCCTAGTTCGACATCCAAATTACACTCTTCAAAGCCTTCTTTTAACAAGTCTCTTCTTGCTATTTCAAGATTTACTTCTGCTTCAATCATCTTTGTTCTCAAAGTCTTTGTTTCGATCTCTAAAGTACTCAAATTCTCCTTCAACCTTTCAATCTCCAGAACTCTCTCAACATGAGTTTTCATGCCTAAGGCAGATTGAACATGAGGTTTCAGCCACACCAAATCAAATCCAAATGTCTCAAGTTCCTCCCATAAAGTTTGGAGATGATTACAAGATTCATCATCCATGTCTCTCACCTTTTTAGTCTTCAGAAAATGAAGAACCCTACCCAAAGCTGTAAAACCCCATTCACTAAATCTCTGACTTCTCTTCTTCATGCTGTGAATAAGTAATGGATGGCGTGAACAAACTTCTTCAAGTAGAGGAACAAAAATTTTGTCTAGTTTTCCTATGCCCTTAAAATCCACCACTTCACCAAACGAGGTTGATTGATGAACCAGTTTCTCATGCTCCGGCTTATGAATCAACATGTCAACCTCAATTATACAAGTATCATTCACGATGAACCCACCACTAGAGCCACTAAGTTCATCCAAACGTATGAATGATGCGTAACCACAAGACCTTGCTTTCGAATTGAACGTGTGGCTAGTTTCTGACAAATTCATACACCAAGAGTTTCAGTTGTGTAGAAAAGGTAAATCAATGGTCATTAGAAGCTAAATAATCTGATTCTTCCAGAAAGTTAAAACTGGTCCAACTAGGGATAGTTTGTATATGAAATTGCTACCAGAAAACTAGTTTCATTCACCTAACAAAATAATATCCCTATATCAATAGGGGGATAACTGTGAAAAATACCTTTTATTTTATTGTTTTCGTGGTCGAACTGATTAATGAGAATGAGTTTGAAATTTGCAAATTTTTCCCATCCATGAGGCAAAGTAGCAACACCACCACCATTCAAATAAATTGACAAACACTTCATCACTTTCTTCCCTTTTGGATATATATAAAGCCTCCTAAAAATAAAGTGAAAAAACTTAATGAGAAAAACAGATGAAATGATAGGAAAGAGCAACATGAACAGTAGAGAGGAATTGAATGAAGCACCATGTGTGGCCATCGAGAGAAAACGTATCCGAGTACAATTTCTCGGACTCTAACGTGGAGAAGTTCCTGATTGTCCACGTGAATTTCCCAAACATTTGAATCTTTGTATTCGGATTCGCCATTTCACTAACTTCAAAGTGATCGTCACGTGTCAATATCAGAATGCAACTCACATATCAAAAACAAAAATGTGACATAATACTAATAATTAATATTTGTCCAAGAAAGGTAACTAATGATTGTTTGGAAAACATAGATGGCTACATCATGAAAGAAAGAGAAGCAAAATTTGAACAGCAGAAAACCATATTTTGTTATGTATCAGAATGTGAATTTAGGGAAATTAAAAAACTATTGGCAGCTTCAATAACAGTAACAATGGAGCCTCAAAGATAGCTCTAAAATGGAGAAGTATAGATATAAAAAGGTATATATATAACACGACTAAAATGAGTGGCACAAACAAACCACACACACCAACAATAGGAACTTCTAATGAACAAGAGAGATTGTGACAGCAGGAGAGCCAGTGAAAGGAGGTATATATAGAAAAGTAAATGCTGCAGGTTTTAGGAATTTATTAAAAAATGTATATTCTTAAATTAAAAGAAGTTGTTCGTATAAACAATTTATATGAATAATAACTCCTTCTACTTTTTAGCAATTTATGTGTATGAAATTTTAAATAATAATTTTATTGTTAGGCAATTCTTATGAACTTCTGGTAGAAACAGTTTATTGGTTTGCCTGTTGAGAAAGTTTTGGAAGTTGTTTTTTCTGTTTTCGAATATTCTCAACCAGAGGATAATTCTAAAAGTCACAAATTTTAATAACTCTTCATAATGTACTATTTAAAAATAACAAGAGACATTTAATAAAAGGCTGCAGATTTTATTGGTTTCTACCAAAACATATGCAGATTTTAAAAGAATTTCAGTGTAGATATGTTGTGCAGATTTTATTGGTTTTTACCTAAATATGTTGTGTAAGCAGATTTTATTAATTTTCCCCTATTTTTTTAAGTTGAACCTGTCATTATATCTCTCTTACTTTATTTTGTAGACAATTTATCGATTATCAATATTATTCGCAAGAGATTGAACATAACATGGCATATATAACAGCACAAAATGAGTGTCACAAACCCACCCTTTACACCAACAATAGGAACGTCCAAAGAATAAGAGAGATTGTGGTGTGGCAACATGGGACCTAGAGAACGTTAATATCTCACGAGATATTGTTAATATCGTATGAAGCGAAGGTTAATATCTTATGAGATATGATTAATATCTTCATAGATATGGAAAATATTTACTTTTAGTGCTGGTTCAGAATTCGGTTTCCTTCTTTAGCTTAATCTTTTTGTGTTTAGTACTTGATCTTTTATTTTTAGAAGAGTTTTTTTGACTGCTCAGCTTCATGAATTTGTGTTTTAAGTAGATCTTCTTGCAGAAAAGATTTCTTTACAAGACTCAATTCCATTTGTTATATCACTTAGCTAAAATGTCAAAATATGATGTCGTGTCTTTTCTACTCCATTAACTCATATCCTCCATAATTGTGGTTCAACTATATACTTTCTTTCATTTTTACTATTTTATACATAAATAGAATTATTTTATGTGTCAATTTCAAATAAAGATTATACTTATTCTTACATTTATCGGTGTTAGTTATCTTTAACCAATGTCTGCATTGGTTAACAGGACTCACATTTTTTATATTTAATATAAATACCTTTAAGTCTAAAAAATATGAAAAAGGAATCACAAATAATTGAAATAAAAAAAAAAGATTTATAAACGAATGTAAATTAATATACATTACTTTTTTTATCATCATCGAAAAATACAATGATTTAAAAATTAACATTATCTAAAAAACAAATTAAATAGTTAATAAATTAAATTTACTAAATTATCGTTTCAATTCAAATGAAATTAAGAAATTAATTAAAAACATTGGTCTAATAGTTATCGTTTCAATACCTGTGGGTTTTAAAACTTTCTTGAACTTTTAAACTTCTCAAAAATTGATTTAAAAGGCAAAAGTCTTTTAAATGTCTTTATTCTTTTTAAACCTAATATAAGGTAATAAGATTTTAAAATTCAGGGATACAAAGCCCTTTGTTTTAATGACTAACACACATTTACGAAAACCATTTTAGATATATTTCATCATTTGCAATATGGAACAATATTCAATTAACATACACACTGAGTATTTAGGTTACAATTAATAAAAGTAGTGGCAAACATACATGTTAATGAAGATTAGTGATAGTAAAGGTCGAAGTTTATGAACAACACAGAACATAGAATGCATCATAAAATAAACCCCTAAATACCGATATTCATTTGTTTATATTTAATTCCAAATTTGAGTCTTAACTAGAAGACTAAAAAGGTTGAATTTGGATTCTTTACTGAATTTTGTTGTGTTATTTGTCTACTGTGTTTGTATAATACACTGGTTACCATAATTATTACTTAAGATTTTAAAATCTATTAAAAAGATATTTAAAATATCAACACAATATATTTTTAATGCTCGAGAACAACACCAAAAAAATCAGTAGATGATCTAGATTCAAAAAAGTTAACACCCAAAACTACAAATGCATTTATAGACTAAATTATTCAAGGGTTGAAGCCTTAAGCAAAATCATAAATCATGATTTTCCATATCCCATTTCAGCATCCAAATCACATTCTTCGAATCCCTTTTTTGCTTTCTCAAGATCTCTTTTTGTTTTTTCAAGTTTTATCTCTGCATCAATCATCTTTGTCCTCGAAGCCTTTGTTCTCTCCTCCAAAGTAGTCACATTCTCCTTTAAAGTATTCACATTCTTCTTCAAAACATTCACACTCTCTTCCAACTTTTTCACCTCAAGAACTTTCTCAACACGATTTTTCATGCCTAAGGCATATTCAACATGAGGTTTTAGCCATGCCAAATCAAATCCAAATGCCTCAAGTTCCTCCCACAAAGCTTGCAGATGATTGCAAGTATCATCATCCATGTCTCGCACCTTTTTGGTGTTCAGAAAATGAAGAACTCTACCCAAAGCTGTGAAACCCCATTCACTAAATCTTCGACTTTTCCTCTTCTTTATATCAATAAGTGAGGGATATCGTGAACAAGCTTGTTCGAGAAGAGGAACAAAATCTTTCTCTACTTTTCCTATGTCCCTGAAATCCACCACCTCACCAAATGATGAGGTTGAGATCATTTCCTCGGGTGAAACATTCTCAATGCTTTCGACAACCTTATCATCATCGATTTTCCTTCCTGATTCATCAACTTGCATATGAACTTCGATTATACAAACGCCATTCACGATGAACCCATAACGATCACCCAAAGATATATGTGATGTGAAACCATCTTGTCCTAAATTGAAGGTGTGACCGGTCTCTGACAAATTCATATATATGTAAAGTAAAAAGGTTGGATTTTGAAGTATCAAGGAAACAACAATGATACCAAAACTGACATTTTTTATTTTCTGACGTGATTTAGTGTAGATAATTGATTAATAAATCATTATCTTTTCTTTTTAAATAATCAATGATTCAGACTAAATCACCTTAGAAAATGAAGGAAGAGAGTAAAGAGATAGAAGTGTGAAATATATACCATTTATTATGTTTTTTGTGTGGTCGAGCTGATTAACGAGAATGAATTTGAAATTTGCAAATTTTTGCCATCCTTGAGGCATAAGAGCAGCACCAGGATATTCCAAATAAATAGACAAATAGTTACCTTCATCCCCTTTTGGAAAGATAAGAATCTTCCTAAACACAGAGTTAGAAAACTGAATGAGAAAAACAAATGAAAAATCATCTGAAACAGAAAAATGTATAATAATTGAATGAAGGAAGCACCATGTATGGCAATCAAGAGAAAACTTTTTCCAGTATATTTTGGAGTCTAACAAGGAGAAGTTGGTGATGGTCCATGTAAACTTCTCAAACACTTCCTTTGATTTCTTATTTCCCATTTCAGTAATTTCTAAGCTTCAATCGTAGCACTCACCAAACAAACAATATTTGATTTTCATGGAGGAAGATCAAACCAATAATTATGGAGGACAAATAAAATTCTCATGAACTTTCGCCATGCTGGTAGAAACAGTTTATTGAATTGCGAATTCATAACAATTTTGAAAGTTGTTTTATATTATTAAATCAATTTAAATACCTTCAAAATATTAAAAATATCTTTATGATATTTACGTAACTAATTATTATATTATATTATATATTCAAGATATTAAGATATAATAATTACACCATCAAAATATTATTAATTTTTTTTAAATAGTTATATAATATTTTATAATATCATAAATTTATTATTATATTTTATTAAATATTGAAAATGTTATTATATAATAATTGGTTATTTAATATCCAAAAAATATAATACATGTAAATTATTAAAATTTTATGATCTAGTAAAACCTACACTTGCCACAGGAGTACACACTAAGTACTAGATAACCAAGACTCAATCTATATTTTTTGGTGTACACTTTTTTTTCTATGTTTACCTTTTATTTTACTAATTTTAATCTTTCTTTTTTTTAATTTAACAGTTTTTTTAAAATTCAATCCTTATTTAAATTTAATTATTTTTAAACAAAATAAACCGCATTCTAAATTGTTTTTAGTTTTTTTAATTTGTTTATGATTTTTTCTTAATTTATTTTCAAAATTATTTTAATTTTTTAAATTATAAATAATTAAGCTACGAAATTATGAACAAAAATAAAATATAAATTATAAATTAAGTAAAAAAATTAAAAACATGTAAAATTAAATACATAACAGAATTTAAAATTTAGTTAAGAAAATTATCAAATTTCTAAAATTTGTTAAAGTAATTACGGATTTTGAGATTCAGTTAAAGAAAAATATCAAATTTCAAAAAATTCAGTTACAAGAATTATCTAATTTTAAAATTCAATTTAAATAATTACCAGATTTTGTATCTTAAATAAATTTGGCTTAAAAGATAATATATTATCTCTTTAATAAAAGTAATAAATATTAAAAATAAAAAATAAAAGTGACATCGCGCCAGGTAGGGGTCGAACCTACGACTTTCTGCTTAGGAAACAGACGCTCTATCCACTGAGCTACAGGCGCTTACATGATGTAAGCATTTGGTCACATTTATCGAGATTAAAATGTAGAAACAAAAGAACTAATTAATAACTTCAATTTAATTAATTATTGAATTAATATTTGTAAAAATGAATTATAAGATTAATTTATATTTCCGATTGATGAATGAAAGAGCATGAGACACTCGTATTGTGAATCTTATCACAACTTGTTTACACCAAATTGTAGTAAATATTATCCTTTAACATATGACATATTTATTTACACATTTTCAAGTAGCAAACACATACCTTGGTTTCAAAGAGTTCTTATTTAAACAAAAACACCAATGTTAACATATTTTTTATTGAAAATTAAATACTTTTAACCGAGTTAAAGATGAGATAGAACCTTTAAATTTTATAAACTAAATTATAAAAATCAATAAAAAAAATAACCTTACACGTTTGGAATATAATCAATTTAAAATCACAATTTTATAATTATGAAATTTAAAATAAATAATAAAATTATAATTGTCCAAGGATTTGATGTAAGAATTTTTTTTTTCACTCTAAAACAACAACAAAATCCATTTGGTTAAATAAAATTATTATTTGAGAAAATTTGTATAAATGTTATGGATATAAAAAGTAATATCTTTATTATATTGAAAATTTTATTAAAGCTTAATTATGTTTCGAGTTCCTAATAAATTTAAAAAATTTCAATTAAGTCTCTAATAATAAGTCATGCAAAATTATTGATAGAACAAATTAACATTAAAGGGAGATTGAACAGAACCTTAAACTCTTTATATTTGATTATGCACTAATAGATTATTTAGTTCACAGGGATTAAGTACACACAAAATTTTATACTAGTTCACTTAAATTCACAAACTATATCCAATTTTTTCATAAATTTATAACTTAAGAGGATTCATTAATCAATAAATAATTACAACCAATACATCAATCATTCTAGGTTACATCAGTTACACAAAGATCCCCAAGTTATCACCACTTATTTGGTTTCAAAGGCTTAGAATCTCCAAATCACAACAAAATTTACACATTAAATTTATCAAAAATATTAGTTCAAGGGTTAGTTTCGTCAAATTGTATACATGAAACAAATATATTTAAAACTTATTAATTCTTCTTTGAGAGGTAATTTTACCTCAAGTGTTCAAAAATGTTACATAACAAAAGTCTTTCAATAATAACTTAAAAGCTGGAAGATGTATCACAAATTCACACATCATTAAGGATATCATTATGTGATAGGTTACAACAATTTTCAATTATTATGCACATTGTCAATGTCCACAATCATATTCAAATATTTACCTCTAAACATTATGATAATGCATATACAATGAACTTTTTAACAAATTTATTGTCCTCCATATCCTAACCCATCATCCAAATCACATTCTACAAAGGCTTCAGATATTTTAGTCAATTCTCTTCTTGTTATTTCAAGATTCACCTTTGTTTCTATAATTTTTTCCTTGAGCATCTTTATTTCCTTCTCTAAAACACAAATCTTCTCCTTCTTCTTTTTCACTTGAACACTTCTCTCCACGTAGTTTTTCATGCCCAAGGCTGATTGAACATGGGGTTCCAACCAAGTCAAATCAAATTTGAATGTCTCAAGTTCCTCCCATAAATTTTGAAGATGATTACATGCATCTTCGTTCATATCTTTCACCTTTTTAGTCTTCAGAAAATGTAGAACTCTACCCAAAGCTGTGAATGCCCATTCAACATACATAAGGGTTCTCTTCTTTTGACTATTAATAAGCAAAGGATGTTGTGCACAAACTTCTTCTAACAGTGGAATAAAATCTTGTTCGATGTCCTTTAAACCCACTAGCTCAACAAATGTTGTGAACGTTTCCTGAGGTAAAGGTTTATCAATATGTTTGGTAGGTTTATCCTTGATCTTATTGTGTGCTTGATCTACTTGATTCTGCTCTTTTAACTTGCTAACCAAAATCTCAGCTTCAACTATGCAAGTATCGTTTACAATAAATCCATTGTTAGGGTTATGAAGTTCATATAAAGGTATGAATTGTAAGAAACCCCAATCAATCTCTTTGGCACTGAATAGGTGTTCAGTTTCTGGAAAAAAAAAATCATATATCAAAAGTCGCTCGATCACTACATAGAGAAGGATTTATGTGCATTAAACAAGAACGGAACTCACAAATAAAAAGGAATTGTAGAGAAAAAAGGGTAAACCACCTAATTTGAAATTTGGAAACTTCGTGCTACTAAGTTTCTCCTCTTAATTTGATTTGAGCACAAAAACTTTGATGTATACCCTTTGTTACACACATACATAGGTAGGGGTGTCAAAACTAGGGGTGACAAAACGGACCAGTTCGACCCGTTTTGGCCTGGACCTGCCTGTGGTTGGCCAAAAACAGGCCGGGTCGGGCTGGCCTGTCTTTTTTTTTTTTAACTTTTTTAACTTTTTATAATTTTTTGTTTATAAATCTATTATATATATATATATATATATATATATATATATATATATATAAATTTATTTATATAATATAAAAAGTATTATTTTTAATTTTAAACATAAAAATTAAAAAAATGGGTTGGCGGGCTGGCTCATTTTGGCCTGCTAAACTGGCGGGCTAAGCGGGTCAGGTTACCGCGGGTTGGCGGACTGAAATTTTCAACCCAGTCCATCCTTTTTTTGGCGGACCTAGCCTATTTTGACATCCCTAGTCAAAACGGGTCAGATTGGACTGACCCGTCACCAATAAACGAATTGGATATTGCAACCCCTATGCCACTTTTTTTTTATATTTTAAATTTTCTTTTAACTTTTTAAAAATTTTGTTTATAAATTATGTATATATATTTATTTATATAATATAAAAAAGTATTATTTTTTAATTATTTTTAATTTTAAACATAAATAAATAAAAGGTTGGCAAGTCAAGACGGACCCATTTTGGCCCGTCAAATAAGCAAATTAGGCGGGCTGGACTACAATAGATTGGTAAACTTAACTCGTCATTTTCTAGAGGGACTGAGAGACCTAATCCGCTTTAACATCTTATACATAAATTTGTATAACTTATAAGTATTGCATCTGTATTTTTGTACTTTTAGTTTTGAATGATGTATACTAAAATTAAAAACTATGTTAATCAGCTCTGCTAATAAAATCTATAAAATCCATTAACTAAACATCTTAGGCTCAAAATTACATATTTTAATAAAAGACCTATATAGATCATATATGATCTACAGATATCCACGGTGTAACAGAGTCTACTAATGAAAAAGCTTACCATTATAATTTATCGAAAAAATTATTAGAATGAGAAAATTTGAAAATAGTTATATATGATTGGGTAAGTCATTGTTGAGAACTCATTAAAAGAAATTATTAAATAATAATTAATTTAAAAACAAAAAATAATTAATCACTAAAATAACTAAATTAGAGACTATTTTATAAACTAAAATCTATTCATCTCTAAAATAATTTATATCAATAAAAAATTATAATTAATTTATAAATTTAAATTTAAATTGATTTCTAACATTAATTATACCAAGATTTTAACTACTTTCATTATTAGCTTCTAATACGCACTATATTTCAGTTTAAGAACATATTGTTATACTGAACTGTGAAAAGAGAGAAGAATGTACCCATTGTTTTACTCATTTTGTGGTTGATCTGGTTAATTAAAGTCAACTTGAAATTTGCAAACTTGTACCATGCCCCACCCAAATTTTCGACATTCCCACCACCATCTAAATAAATTGATAAGTAATCCACATTGTTTCCCCTCGGATAAATCAGAATCCTCCTGAAAACAAGTTATAAAATGCATTATTAAAATCATGTCAAATAATATATAATATATAATACACTGATTTGTTCGAAATAATTTAAGTGTGAGTCAAAGTTTCATATTAAATAAAATAAACAAAATTAAATATTATATAAAATCAAAAGCCCATGACATCATTATCTTAAAGTTTTGGGATTAAAATGATATTAAAAATCTTCAAACTCATAATATATAATATATGAAACATAACCTAACATAATTGAACCAAATTACCATAAATGGTCATCAAGGGAAAATTCTTCAGAGTATTCATTCATTGCAGTCCAATTTAGAGAAGTCCTGAATCGTCCATGTAAACTTCTCAAACATCTTTTGCTTTGTGTTCTCATTCTCCATTTCAAAAGCTTCACAAATTCAACCTCAACTTTGAAAAAAAAGAATAATATTAAAGCATAAAAAAGCTAGTGATTTAACAAAAGGAAGAGTTTTCTATCATTGAAGGAAATATACCTTTGTGTGAGTGCGAGAAAAGGAAGGTATATACAAAATCAAGAGGGGTTAGGTTTTAGTAACGAAGCAAGAATTTTGTAATATTTTGTTAGGTATTAGTAATTAAAATTCTTAACTTGATACTTCTAAGGATTTTCTCACAAGTTTTGAACTTTTAGACCTAATAATATAAAGTTATTTTGAGAAATAATCCACGTAGACAAATATTAAGGACAGTGAAAGTGGGGTTTTGTCTGTTGTATTTTGAATAGTTTTTTTTTTAAGAAATATTACAAAATTGAAATTAAATTTGTTTCCATTTGTTGAAAGATTAAATATATTTTTTGTTTATTGGTATATTAAAACTATTTTTTGACTATCGATATATTAAACTGAATATAAATTTAAAGTAGCCAAAAACATGTTGGTTTTTACTCTCCCTGCATCTCTACAATTTTTTTCGCATATTCTCCAAATTTTTAAAATCATCATTTTACTCTAATATTTAGATTATATCTTCTGAAAATTTTCAGGAACAAGTCAGAAATGAATTTTCAGAATATATGAAATGCATTTAGAAACAAATATTTTGAAAAACTTTTCGTAATACATGTAATGCTTTTTAGAATGAGTTTTCTGAAATACCCACGTTAAATATATTTTAGTAAGAGCTTGTTTGGACGACTTTTTTTTACGTTCTTTTTCTTTTTTTCTCCTCTTCTACAACGATGACGGTAGTGTGATGTAATGATGAAGAGTATTTAGTCTTTTTCCTATAAATGGAAGGTGCAATTAGTAATTATGAGGATGCATTTAGTAATTGTGGGGGTGGAGAAAGTAGTAGCCGGACATGTATGGCAAAACGTTATCTATAACTATATAATGAGGATTAGAGAGTTATTAATGTTTATAATAATTGCTATAAATATTTATTGAAAGGAAAAAATTAATTATAGAAGGACGTATTTCATTCTTCTATTTTTTTATTTTATTTTGTAAATTTAAAATCAAGTTTCGTTAAGATTAATTATGCATTAACATTAATATTTTTTAACAAATACATAATGAAAACCATACACAATTTAATTAAATTAATTATTATTAAAAATTAATTTAAAAATAATAATTATATATTAATATTAATTTTCTTTTGAATAAATATAAAACAATTATTAAAAAATAAAATGCGTATGTAATTATTAACAAAATATAAATAAAATTAATAGAATTCAAGTTGTTGTATTGAGTATAATTATTTTACGGTATAATTTTTTTTAATTTAATCACTAATTATATCTTTGCCTTTAGAAGCTCTATGTTCGGCTGCACATCATTAAATCTGCTTACTAAAAATGAGTTGCTTAATGTTGAATTCGATTGATTTCGTGAATATCAATTTTTTAATATAAAATCATGAATAATATACTTTTCAAACCAAACTCATTTTTCTCTAAGTTGAAAGTCAAAAATAAAAAATAAAAAAATACTAGAGTAACTAAAATATTCATTAAATTGTTTGTCATTAAAAACAATCAAAAGTGAAAAATTAATAAACTTTCAATGAAGCACTTCAACAATTTTATGAACAAAAAAACATAATCATATACAAATAAAACAGAAGACATAAATACTTGTTGTGTGTAATTCATTGAATCTTGAACCACTTATAACAGTAGAATCAGAACTCAAAATTATGAACATAAAAATAACTTAATTACAAAACAAACGATCTCTAGTGAGCAGAATTTTTAATATAAATTTTATGAAATAATGAATTTTAATCTTTCATAATTTTATAAGAGCAGTTTTTAAATTCATCTTATCTTTATCAAATCTCTAATACATATTTTCAAGTTAATATATATATATATATATATATATATATATATATATATTAAGGGTGAGATGAAATATAATAAATTTAACAAATAATAAAGGTTCTTATAAAAAATAGACTTTAACTCTATTTGATTTTATAAAATTAATTTATAAATAATGATAGAATCACATCCCAAAACAATTAAATAATTGAATAAGACGAGTCAAAGCCTAACATTTTCATATTCCTTTTATATTATTGACTATACAAATAGTTTGTACATACACACAACACAATTGTTGAATATCTAGAAAGTGAAGAAATAGATGCAAGATATTAAGAAACAAAGTATGAGAATAAATGGAGAAGTGATTAAAAGTTTTGATTGACTATATATGAACAAATTGATTATGAATATTAATTAAAGATGCATTAAGTTGCTTGCATAATTATTTTTGCTTTCTTTTGAATAAAAACAAACAACACATAAAACTCAATCAAATGCTTTTGGAGGCACTGTGGCTCCACAAACAGGACTTCATTGTTGAAAAGTGTTCAAAGTAAAAGAAAGCATAAAGAAAAAAGTAGTGTATTTCAGTGTAACTACCAAACTCAAACTTAGTTTAAAAACTTATCTATTTCGGTGAAGCGTAATTTTTACTACAGGTTTTTGTATTGTTTTCTATACTTTGTATTTTTTATTTATTTTTTTAATAAATATTTGTGTGATGATATATATTTTTTATTTTATTTTATTTTTTAATAAATATTTGTGTGATGGTAAATGATAGATGAATTTTGAAATGTGAATTTAGTCAAAATATCAAAATTCATAATAATGTGTATCAATAACATTATTTAGGAAAACTTAACAATACTGCTAAAGAATTCTATATCTAAGTATATAGAATATTAAATTAATAAAAATAATTATTTATAATTAAATATATTTTTGGTTACTTAATTTTATTATCAAGAGCTACAAATTTACATATAAATTCATTCATATTTTATATATATATATATATATATATATATTCTTTATAAGAAAACTTTTTTTGTAGGTAAGTTTTTTAAACTTCAACCATTCATATTATTCAAAGATAGACATTCCCCTTTCAAACCTCGAAACACCGGCTTTTTTTTTTTTTTTATTATTTTTTTTTGTTATTTTTTTTT
>Ga0214545_1005974_pt1 | contig 21569 bp, 18 predicted proteins | sample CNSS4metaG_FD_160064 | JGI IMG/M metagenome (GOLD analysis project Ga0214545, IMG submission 160064) | Root nodule microbial communities from cowpea collected in UCLA plant growth center, Los Angeles, California, USA - CNSS4 | ecosystem: Host-associated > Plants > Roots > Nodule | place: USA...
TAAAATAAAATAATAAGAATAAGAATAAGAATAATAATATTAATAAGAATAATAGTAATAATAATAAAAATAATAATAATGAAATAATAATAATAATAATATAACTAAAAATAATAACATATAAAATATAATAATAATATGAATAATAATAATAATAACAATAATAATTATAATAATAATAACAATAATAGTAAAAATAATAATAATAATTATAAAAGTAATAATAATAATTATAATAATAATTGTGCAACATTTAGGAGAAAAACTCTAAACATCCCAAAAAGTCAAAAAAAAAAAAGAATCATAATAATCATAGTAGTGATGAAGTCACATAGTGTACTCAATATAACAAACCACAAGCATCCATACATACTCTCTCTAAAACCACATACAACAAACATCAAGAAGTTGAACAATACAATAATTTGATTCACGAGAAAGCTTTCATGCATCAATATATAACATATAACATAATTGCATATAATATCATTAAAACAGGAAATGACAACTCCCCTAACCTGGAATTCTGGCTCCAAAAGTACTCTTATAATCCTTCCTTACACCATAATTGATCTCCCATTTGATCACCACCCTTGGGCACTCCTTCCTGCCTTCCAACTCTCTCCTAAGTTCTGTTTAAAACTCCCTTTTGGTAGCCACACGAAAATGCCTTCCCAAGAGCATCACTCTCCTCCTTTTCATCCATTATTAGCCTTATTAATTCTCCCTTAATTACCCAAAACGAAAATAACAATTAACCCATTAACATGTGAGTTAATTGTAGTGTAATAGATTATTCCATGCCTCATTAGGGTTTCTAGGTTTTCCCTAACATTGCAGAACCAAAAAAATAATAATAAATTGTGCTAGCCAAGGTTCGAACCTACCCTTACTTAATTACCAAACAATTTCATAATCATTCAACCAATTCATATTTCATGATGATTTATGAACACATGTGCTTATACATTAACCCACGCGATCTTATCCCCACATAAAAACAAATTAAATAATTTATTAACACCATAATGTCATATACAAGACTTCAACCCAATACCTTTCATATAATCAAGCAACCCTTAATCACTTGAGCTAGTACTATTCATTGTCTTTTCTCTCCACATTATTTAACTTAGAGATTCTCACCCTCGCATTTATTAAATAAATATTTATTTATTTTTACAGGGTCTTACACCTAGCACTGCTCACGAGTCGCCAGACGCTACATGCTCCCAGATTGCCTGACGGGGGAAACGTGCCGCCAGGCGCCAAGCGCCCTATAGCCCACTGTCTTAAAGTTATCGCTTGGCGAATCGACTGTTATCGCCAAGCGCCACACCTCTTTGTTGCTCTCTGAAACTGCCAGGCGCTGCACCAGTACTGCATGATTTACTGGTTTGGCACACTCTTAACCAGGTTTTCCCACTTAATTCTATATTTGTCACCTCTAGATTACTGAAGCCCTTTTATATAGTTGTCTAAATGGATATTTATACCCCTATATGATATCCCTCATCATTCACAACTTACAAACTATGATACCGTTCAATTTCCTTTAAGGATACAACCCACTTGTACTAAACACAAAAACTATGGCACTCAACCAGCTTAGTTGTTATTTCTTTACCCATTAAGAGACCTACAGTACCTTCACAGCAATATAATTACCACGTCAACTAATCCTTATTTAAAATCATATTATTAGACATCCTTAGCTACACAACATTAAGTGATATCCATCATCACAATCATTTAGAATCACCACTGATATCCATTCGGTCCTCATATGGTCGAAGTTATCTCAAGACTTTAACCTTTCTCATGACTTCCCCACTCTTAACTTTTATGTTCCTAAAGTCTCTTGTCAACTACCCTACCGATCCTATAGCATAACTCACCATATGGTCTGATTTCATACGCGTTGCACCTCCGACTCTGCAACCAATATGTCCTTGTCACATCGACCACAATTTTGTTGGTCAAAGTCTGTGGCCTGGCGGCAATTTGCGTTCCGCCAGGTGGTGCATCAGTTTCTGGAAAAAATCCCAAATTTTGTTACACCTGCAACACTTCCCAAAATCTCCAAAACGCGTTCCTTTAACGATTTCCACCATTCAGCTGGTAACGAGTACGCTCAACACTACGTATTATCAGTTTAAAAGGGTACCTACAAGTTCTCAATTAAATTTGCGCATCAATCATCCTAATTTCCAAATTCCCAAATTCTAAAACCCTAAAATTTATATATACAAATCTTCATCCCAATTAATCCAATTCATCTTGCCATTCGATCAATTATGGTACTTCACAAGTTCATCATTAAATATTGAGTCATTCTCTCCAATAAGAATAGTCCAGAACACCCAAAATAATGAAAATCGAGTTAGTCTCACTCGCATCGCTTGGCGGTAATACATCATCACTAGGCCATTCAAACAAAACCCAAAAATTGGGTTATACCACACGCGTCACCTGGTGGTCAGTATAGTGCCGCTAGGCAGTTCCTCTTCAGGAACCCAGAAATGCACATAGACAACAAGAGTCGCCTGGCGGTAGTTCTTCGCCCGCCACGCGGTTTCTGGAAAATTTCCAGAAACACGAAATTTAAACTGAATAGAAGATGACCATGTATAATCATACTATTTTTATCATGCAATTTATCTTTAAACATAAAACTAACGAGTAAAAGCTCCCTTAACCTGGATTCCTTAGCTTAAAGTTTGAAATTTGAGAGTTCCTCCTTGATCACCAACTACCTCCTTAGCTCTCTCCCAATTCAGCTCCTCAATTTGTCTTTTAATGGTGTCTTAATGGTATGTTAATGTCCCCGAAATGAAAATGGTTTAGTGTTGGTGGTAATTGTCATTCAATGGATCATTATGGACTGTTTTTCAGCCCTTCTTGGCTGCTCCTTAGCCAGCTAGGGTTCTTATGCCTTTTCACATTCATGCCAAAGAAAATTTTGGCAAAAAGAAAGTTTAGTTTGGTTCTTACCAAGGTTTGAACCCATAACCATGCCAATGTCAAATCAATGCACAACCATTCAACCAATTCATGTTTCGTGATAATTCATATAATTCTATGATTATGTTATCACTCATCATGATCCAGCACATTATTAAAATAATAATAAATTAAATAGCGCATAAATGGGATACATAGGACTTGAACTCAAGTCCTCTCAACCACTTAAGCTAATACTTTTTCTTGTCACACATGTCAATATTTAATGTCATAAAAGCTTCCACTACCCGCATTTATTAATTAATTAATTATTTAATTAATTAAAGTTATCATATCTTACAAGTCAAGTCAAGAACACCTTATGCTAAGTCTTGTTAAGCTCACCTCTAGTTAACTCATGTTGGGCCTATATTGGACTGAGTCAATTCGAGCCCATTTATGACCTAATCGATTCAAGCCCTCATTGAATGTGGTAAAGTTATGCCCAAGAGTCTGGCCACATCTAATTGAGTCGCTTAAGTCGATGTTGGGTTGAGTCTAGTTAGGCCCGTGTCAATTCGACCCACATTGGACTAACATGAGTTGGACCCAACTTTCGTTCAGTCAAATTGAAGTCACAAGTAATCTAGTAACAACCTATGTTGGACTTATTGTGAGCACAAGATCAGAAGATGTGCTACATGGTGGGGTTAACCTTAATGGGGTTGGATCCTCAATACGACATTTAAATGAGCGATACCTATGGAGTATGCCTACATCACCTATCCTAAGTTCTAGTAGAATGGATAATAAAGACCCATTTATTGGAAGAAATAATGTAGAATCGAATACTATAGGGACATGAATATCGAATGCATCCATAAATGTTATAAGACACCAAATTTATGATAGTAATTATGAAATGGCGAATTTGTTGTCGAGTCAAATGATAATTGTTTTGAATCCTTTTGTTCAAACTAAATTTGATATACAATAAAAAAAAAAATTTGGTTATTGTCTACGCCCATAATTTGTAGGTGATGGAAAATTTTGGTAGCTAATTTTATGTTATATACGAATTACCTATGAAACGTATTATATAGGTAATAAGCTCGTGGGTAACTTTATCTACGAAAATGTACATTTGTAAGTAACTTACCTATAAAGTCAAAGCGTTGAAAATTGTCGATGAACTTTACCTATGAAAATAGTGTAGAAAAATTATATATTAAAATACTCGTAGAAAATTAGTAGACCAAATGGCTCGAATTGGGGATGCCTTGGCAAACTCTCAAGTAGGCAATGTTAGATTGCTCAAATAAACAATAATCATGTTAATTGATGGGAAAATGTCAACTTTGGGATACAAAAGCAATGTAGGTAATTTTAACTCAAATCCAATAAGAAATATTAAATTTATTAGGAGAGGTCAACATGCTAGTCAATACTTAAATATGAGAAAAAACAAAAAGAGACATGTGGATTATATGAGTGATGATTTTGGGTATAACCATAACCCAAATAATGTGCAAATTAATTATATGAATCAAACAATCAACCTTATTTTATATCTCCATTCCCAGATTTTGTTCTTGAAAGCCAATTGCCTAGAGGATACAAAATACCTAAGTTCTTTAAGTTTGCTGGAAAGATTGGAGAATTTACAATGGAACATGTTGCAAGGTATAAAATAGAGTGTGGAGATTTGGCTTGAGTGAAAACTTGAAATGAAATACTTTCCCAACTCTCTAACAAAGAGTGCTTTCACGTGGTTCACAACATTACCTCCTAACTCAATACCTATTTCGGTTAAATTGGAAAGGGATTTCCACGAACAAATCTTTAGGGAGAATCCCAAGTGAGCTTAATAGATTTGATGAATCTGAAAAGACTTAATAACGAGAGCATAAATGATTACTTGAATAGATTTGAATGAATGAAATCTCGATGCTTCACTCAAATTCCTAAACATGAACTAGTAAAAATGACATCATTAAGGTTAGAGTGTACGATACGTAAAAAGTTAGTGAATGTATCACTAAGAGATATCGCTCAATTGGTTGATAAAGTAAAAATTGAACAAATTAAAAAGAAAAAAAGAAAGGTATTGAAGATTCGATAAATCTAAAATAGAAAAAGTTTCTTATGTGAGTACTTCAAATGTGCTAGAAATATTAGATACTAATATAGATTTAGAGAGTGAAGGAGAGGATAATAACTTCTGGGGTTTATATTTTATATGGGGGTTTATAGGTATTGATAGATTGAAGTTATATATATATATATATATATATATATATATATATATATATATATATATATATAAGTGGTAGGCTTACATATATATAAGTGGTAGGCAGAAAGGAAAAAAGAAAGAAAGAAAGGATAACAAAAGTTCAAAGGTCATGGATGTTGCACATTTTTTCTTTCGGCATATTGGTAGGCTTAAGACCCTTTAAATTTTTACAGGAATTTCTCTCATTTTTTTCACCCAGATTACAGTTTTTCTTGTGCAGTCTTCAGTCTTGGCTTCTGAACTTTCGGTTTCTCTCTTTCTTGTTTTTCTCTTTTCGGGTACAGGGAATGCTTCCATTCAGTTCATCTTCTTGGCTCCAGTGTATGCATTACATAGCTTTCTCCTCCCCTCTCATGTTTCTCTTAAATTATTGTGGGTTTACTTTTTTTTTCCCATGAATCGTGTTAAACTACTTTTGAGGTCTCACCGATACTATATTTCGGTAACATATGTATATAAATAAAACAACTCTGATGACTCAAATTTTGAGATAGCCTTTTGGGTTGAGTTACAAAGCCAAAAGTATTATGATATTAAAACTTATTATTTCACTTGTTTAATTTGTTTGACTACCAGTTATAATTTATATTGGACTGTTGTTCGGTTTCTTGTTCAAAAAATATAGTTTTTGTTGTGAGAGAATCTGTAGGGAGTTTTAAAGATCTATCTTTAACTAGTGATGTAAATAAAATAACGTAAGTGAATGCCTTGTTTTTGGAGCTAAACCCATCTCTTCTCCCTGCCCTCCTCATTATGTTCATTACCATAAAGGCTTTTGCTGTTTTTCAAGGTATAGGATAATGTGTGTGGATATATTCTCAAGGTATATATATAATATATATATATATATATATATTCTCTACAAATTAATGTTTTACGTATCACACTTAAATTAAATTCAGGTCTTATCTCTACATTTTATAACTAAGTTCAATAAAAAAAATAACTACATGGCAGAGGAAAAAGACATAGCCAAGATCTTAAACAAATTGTGTGATGCAAATTTGGAAGTTTTTATTTTTTATTTTTTTCTCATTAGTCACTACACAAAATATGTAATTTTAGTAGGGGATTATTAGATGGAGTTTCAATAACATCTAGTAAAAACTTAAGTTAGCGGAGGTTTTAATAAACCTTGATAAGTATCAGGAGTTTCTTAAAGAAACCCTGGTAAAATTTGAATCTTTCTTTGTTTTTCTTATTTTTCATCTTTTTTATAATTTTTTAAATTTAGACAAAGTTTCTCATTTTCTTCATGCCAACCCTAGAAGGATATCTTCTCCGCCGTTCTCTCTCGATGTTCCACCATTCTCCTTTGATGCTCCACCATTCTCCACTGTTCTTCGCCGTTTTCTCTCGATATTCTACCATTTTCCGTTGATGCTCCACCATTCTTCCCTCAATGTTTGAAGTTCAAGGTAATAGAGATTTTTCTCTCGGCTTCCAATTTCGTTTCTCTGCTTCTTATCACTTTTTCTCTTTCGATTTCATCTTCGTACTTTTAATTTCAATTTCATTTTCATTTTCCTCGTTCGATTTCGATTTCATTGTGTTCGATTTCGATTCTGATTTCACTACTTTCTATTCCGATTCCTTGCTTTCGATTTCATTTCTCTACTTTTGATTTCGTTTTCTTGAAACTCTGTTAGTTATTTGAAGAGGGCAGATGATACTGAGGATTTATCAGAAACCTTAGAGGTATATGCAAAATTTGTTGTTGTCTTTTCTCTTGGGTTCCTTTTGTGGTAGTGATTTTTCTTCTCTTAAAATCAATATATTCTTATTTGTGGACTGATTCTTCTTGTGATTTAGAGTGCCAGTAAAGAAGACATTGAGAAATTCAGTAAAGGATGTGTCGAGTAGTTTTATGTAAAGTGACCAATAACTAATATTGATCCAATTGGGAATTCAATTGTTATTGTTGGGAAGGTATATGTAAGAATGTCCATTATCGTACACCAATCATTAGATTCCTAGTAGAACACTTTAAATTATAGATGATAGGAGTATGTCAGGATACATTTTTAAACAATCATGGATAGGAGAAGAAAAATCAAATAATGTTATTTATAATTGATTCACGCATGCAATATGTCATTTGGGTATGCACATACTTCATTTCATTAGCATTGTTGATTACTCAAGAATGTTTTCAAATAATTGATTACTCGAATTTTTAATAGAAATTTGATTTTAGTTAATTTATTTTTAAGGTGCTACAATTGATTATAAAATTGATCAATGTGGATTACATGCAGCATTCATATACATATGTTTTTTTAATATTCCTATTTAGCTTTTCTTGTCTATGAGTTTCTTGTCTACATTTGATTTTTCTTATATTGTATTAATATATTCTCTCTAGTTTCCTCCTTTTGAAGCCTAGAAAGAGTGGAAGGGAGCTTTTCATTACACTGGTTGCTCCCAAGTTAATCAATTTTTATCATGGATAAATGCACAGGTTATGCAACCATTTCATAATACTTCTGAAAATTTCAGGTTGGAAGCCACTATCATTTTATTGAAGTAAATCCTTACTTGACCTTTGATCGAAGGAAAGCGTATGGCATGCGGATATAGCGGCTGGGAATGCCACACGCTTTGAGGTGAAATTCTACTTTGTTGATCCCAGTTTTCAAATTTACCAAGAGTAATTTATAATGTGTAGTTCATTGAGTTTTTGCATTATAATAAATAATTATCCGTATTCATTTATTATATTACGAATGATTAACTGAAAAATATTTAATCTTTCAGCCAGGTGAATGTAAAAGTGTTGTACTTGTCAGCATTGGAGGTAGCAAAGTCATCAGAGGAGGTAATAGCATTGCTGATGGTCCAGTTAATCATTCCAATTGCATTGCAGCCATGGAGGTTGTGACCACAAGGGGATTTGGGCACGTAGAAGAGGAAAATGCTAGGTTTAAGATTTTTTTTTGAAGTGATTATTATATAACTTCTCTTAAATGTGTTACAAACACACTTCTTGATTCAGTCCTTTTCTCCATTGTATATAGGTATCACAACATTAGTGGGAGGAGGATCATGAGTCGCTGATGGAACACGTGCTACGACATGTACACCAGTTCCAAATCAGATGGAAATGAGGCTATAATCAAGAGTGAGTTGAATTCAACCCGACTCACTTAACCCACAGCTTCGAGCCGGGTTGAAAGTGAGTTGACCCACTTAACCTACCAACATTTGTTTACAATTTTTTAAATTTTTTTTAATAATTATTTACTACTTCCAATTATATAAGCTTACAATTTCATATTTTTAAATACTAGAATGTTGCTCAATAATATTTGAATAGTTTGAATGTTTAATTAATTTGATGTTAAGTTATATATTTTCATACTTTAATCTTTAACTATAATCTTTATAGTAAATTACTCAAGCAACCGTTTTATAAAAAATAAATTCTAAATTAGCATGACAAAAATGTGGAGTTTTTTTATTTATATTTTGTTGACCTCTACTCATAAACAATGTGAGTCTTATTGGGTGTACTATAACAACTCTCTTACATGCATGATAACTAAGCTTCAAAGATGAACAGGTCAAATATCTTTGAACTTCCATAACGCTGAAGATGAAATTAACCTCTATCCATTGTTATATTATTCAGCTACTTTTTTAGTTGGATATTGTTTTTTTAATTTTGGGTTAAATTATTCTTTTGGTCCCTCTATTTGTCAAGTGATATTAGTTTGGTCTTCAAGTTCTTCGTTGTCTCAATTTGGTCCTCATTTTCTTAAAAATGATTCAATTTGGTCATTGCCGTTAATTTTGACCAGACGGTGTTAAAGTAAATACCACGTTTCAATTTCTGGTTTTTTTATTTTTGTTTTTTTTTATTTTTTTTTAATTTTTTACACTTGTCACTTCACAATTTTGCCATGTGTCAAAATGATTCAATTTGGTCCTTATATTTGTTTTTAGTTTCAATTTAGTCTCATTTTTTGTAAAAATGAAGCAATATTGTTTATCCTTAAATTGACACTCAATCTAATTTTTGTATACAACTTATCATGATATTCTTAATAAAATTGACATTTTTATTAAATATTTGTAAAAATATTTTTAAACAAGTTTTTTTTTTAGTTTTATTATTAAACAAAGTTAAACCTCAAACTTAATTTCAAAAATTAACAATTTTGTCATTATATATAAAGACATCAAGTGTATCATATTATACAAACTTAGTGAAGATTAAAACTCAAATAACTTGTCACACATAGGTTTAGGAATTAAATTTCAAGTTCAATACAAAACCAAAGTATTTTGTATAGAATTTAAAGTTAATTTAAAATATCTATATAAATATTTAATAAAAATGTTAATTTTATTAAGAATATCACCATAAGATTTATAAAAAAGTAAATTGAGTGTCAATTTAAGGATGGACAATATTACTTCAGTTTTACAAAATTTGGGACTAAAACAAATAAATATAGGGACCAAATTGAGTCATTTTGACACATGGCACAACTGTGAAGTGACACATGTAAAAAATTAAAAAATTCAATAGAAAATAAAAAAAAATTAAAAATTCAAAAAAATAAAAGATTGACACATGGCGTTGACTTTAACACTGTTTGGTCAAACTAACGATAATGACTAAATTGAATCATTTTTAAGAAAACGATGACCAAATTGAGACAACGAAAAATTTGAGGATCAAACTAATATTACTTGACAAATAGAGGGACCAAAATAATAATTAACCTTAATTTTACGTTTGCACAAGGGATGCATACAAAATTATTTATTAATCTATTGTGAGTGTATTAATGTAGATATAAAATAGCATTGTAACATTAGAAGTGTGTTAAAAAGTATTGGTTCTCAAGTGCATATTTACCAAAATCTCACATCAATTGATATAAAGAAGATAGAAAATGCTTCTTTTGAATGCGTAAGGCTTGGTTTTTGAATGAGTAACACTTAAAGTGTCATTTTTTAACCTGACTCCTACTGGTTTGAATTTTATGCTCGTTTGGTTGAATAAGATATATGCGTCATAGATAGAGTTGTAATCTTTTCAAATGGTTAGCTTTTGTGAATAATCTGATTCGTTTTTCTTATGTGTTTAATGAAAAAGGACATTACAATTTATACGACATCAATGTAGTAAGTATCGTACGATTCACGATACGAATCGTATGATACAATACGATACAACCTCTCTACGATATGAATTGTGAGATGTATCATTTTTACTCCTGAATCGTAAACGTATCGTACATACAAGTACGAATCGTAAGAATCAAGATTCGAATCGTGATATAAAATTACCCCCAAATTAAAATCCTAAATTTCCCCCCTGCCAATTTATCCCCAATTTAAAACCCTAAATTTTCCCCCTTTATTTTATTTATTTTATTCACATTGAAACTCTCCCTCTTCGAAACATATTAACATTAATGAACGAAGTTGCGTTCTCGACCTTTCGACTTTTGCTTGCACTATAGTGGTCACGAGGTGGTGTTGTGGTGGTTGTGCAAAGGTTTGCACGGTGGTCACGAGGTGGTCGTGCGAGGTGGTCGCACAATGGTGGTTTTGTTTCGTCTTGCAAACACCTTTGTTCGTCTTTTGTTCGTCTGTTCGGTGGTTATGTAGTGGTTGCACAATGGTTCTGTGGTGGTGACGTGGTGGTCGCGCGATGGTTCTGTGGTGGTCGTGTGATGGTTGCGTTTTGTCTTGCGAACTCCTCTGTTCATCTTTTGTTTGTGTGTGCGGTGGTTCTATGGTGGTCGCACAGTGGTTCTGTGGTGGTGAGTTGGTTTGGTATTTTGTGCGAGGGAGTGTGTTTTGATGTTTCTCCTTGTGACGTTTCTGGGCAGGGAAGTTGTTTACACATTTCTGGGTAGGGGATTTTTCATTTGTGTAGTTGCTGAACTTCAAACAAGAGTAAATCAAAAAGGGAGGTCGATATTACTTGGAATTACTGTGACAGTGTTCCACCAAATAGGCTATAGGTTAAATGCAAGTTTTGTTCTCACACTTGTTGGGGTAGTACAGCAAAAAAAGCTGCCATTCCATGTTGTAGTGTCCCTGATGATGTGAAGAAAATATTTGTGAAGATGCTAAAAGGTAAAGAAAATAAGATAGAGGATGGCAGCTTTGATTGTGGAGGAGACTTATCAAGAGAATTGAAAAAGGGTAAAATGATCTTCAACAAATGATAATCAATGCATCATATAAAAATAGAGAAGATGTAATTAGAAAAATTTGCAACTGTATTTATGGCAATGCATTGCCATTTAACCTTGTAAGGAGCCCTCTTTTTATACAAATGTTGAAGGCTGTTGGGGACTATGGCAAAGGATTAAAACCTCCTTCTTATCATGAGGTAAGGGTTTCATATTTGAAAAAAGTTATGGATAATGTTCAACAATGTCTAGAAAAGTATAAAACTAATTGGGAAAATGGGGATGTACATTGATGTGTGATGGATGAACGGATGGTAAAGGAAGGTCATTGACTAATTTTCTTGTTAACAGTCCAAGTGGGACTATTTTTTTGAAATCTATTGATACTAGTGATGTGATTAAAGATGGGAACAAAATGTTTGAGTTGTTGGACAACATGATGGAGGAAATTTCAGAGGAACATGTTGTCCAAGTAGTTATTGATGGAGCTTCTAACCTTGTGGCAGCTAGAAGAATGTTAATGGAAAAGAGAACCAAATTATTTTGGTCCCCATGTGCAGCACACTGCCTTGATCTAGTTCTTGAAGATATTGGAGAGCTTTCGATATTTTACAATACTATTAGCAATGCAAAGAAAATCACCACTTACATATATAGGCATACATGGGTTCTTAATTTGTATAGAAGCTACTCTAATGGAAGATAATTAGAAAGACCAGCTGTCACACGATTTGCTACTTCTTATCTCACATTAAATGTATTAAGCAACAAAAGAATGCTCTTAGATCAATGTTTGCCTCAAAGGAATGGGCTACTAGTCCACATGCTACTAAAAGTAAGGTTAAGCAAGTTATGAATTTGGTTTTGAGTGATGGTAGATTTTGGAGATCAATCACCTATTGCTTAAAATGTGTGATTCCACTCGTAAAAGTGTTGAGGCTTGTAGATAGTGATGCAAAACCAGTTATGGCATACATTTATGAAGCAATGAATAGAGCAAAGGAGCAAATTGCTGAAAATTTCCAAAAGATAGAAACAAGGTATAAAAAAATGTGGAAGATTATTGACACTAGGTGGAATTTTCAACTACATAGGCCTCTCCATGCAGTAGCCTATTATCTCAATCCTAGGTAATGCATTTTTCACCTAAATTTTTCCTACCAAGTACCTCTATTTTCATTCTTCTCATGTCATCAATTTATTTTTTATTGTGTTAGATATCGCTATAACAAAAATTTCAATCCGGATAGGGAGGTCTTGATTGGTTTATATATGAAACATTTGAAAGAATGATTTTGGATGTTAGCACAAGAGTTACAATTGATCAACAACTTGTAAAGTTCAAGGGAGATAAGGGGCTTTTTGGAATGCACATGGCAATAGCTACTAGAAACAAGAAACAACCTAGTAATGAAATTACTCTTATTACCACTTTTATATGATTTATAATTTTTAATTACATAAATTATAATTCAATACTTTTTTATTTTGATAGCTCTTTGGTGAGAGAGTTATGGAGGAGAAGGTAAAGAGTTACAAAAGATAGCCATGAAAATTTTGAGTCTCACATGTAGTGCAACAGGGTGTGAAAGGAATTGGAGCACATTTGACCAAGTCCACACTAAGAGAAGAAATAGATTGGAACAACAAAGACTAAATGCTCTTGTCTATGTAAAGTACAATCTCCAACTTGAGTTGAGACAAAAGAGTAGAGAAGAGAAGGGGAAACTTACGATCCCATATGTTTGTCGAATATTGAATCAGATGATGAATGGATTACATAAAAAGAAAATCCTTGTTTGCCTATTGATTCCTCATGGATGGATATGCATGAGTGCTTTGATGATGAAGAGGGAGCTCCAAACAAAAAAAAGGAAGAGAGGTAATTATTTCTATTCACAAGTTAAAATTTGAATGTCAACAAACTAGAACTAAACTTTGGTTCTTTTTCTTTTGCTAATATAGGGCCAAGAAACTTAAATGCCAAGACCAATAAAAAAGGAAAATCTATAGTAAGAGATGAGGAGGAATTTGAAGACATTAATGAAGGGGAAGAACTTTCACTAGAAGATGAAGATGACTTAAGTGATGTAGATCTTGGAGATGATGATGATGATGATAATGATGATGACGATGATGATGATGAAATATGAATGATTTAGACTAGAATGTTTTTTTAAGGTTCTTTAGGATACAAGCAACAACAACACTTATTTTTTGGATGGCTATAATTCAATACTTGTTTAGTAGCATATAGTCATAGTTAAAGGAATCTTAGGCAACAACCACAATGTTTTTTGAAGGCTGTGTTGCTGAAATTGTGAATCTATGTGGTAAATAAACATAGATACAACCACTTTATTTGACTGAGGTTATTTTGTTATTAATTGTCTCTTTGCATATTTATATATCTTATATATTTAAGTATATATTACATTTTTGTAATGTTTATTAATGTTTATGAATCGTACTATTCACGATTCAAAATTTAACCTCTCTAATACACGATACGATTCACGATTCAACTACCATGTACGACATACATTCGGGCTTTTCATCTCGAGACCATCATGTCTACCAATTAGTACAAATCATGACACTATAAAGGTCATTAACAACTGAATAACACACTAAATTCCTAACTTTTGTTTTCCTAAAACATCAAAATATAACTACTCATCAAATCTGCCGTACATAGTAACTCCCGCATTTAAGTTTACTTAACACTTACAAGGTTCTCTTACAAATAGCACTTAGACAACCAGATACAATCGTCAACGTCTTCTTCCCTTGACTGACTTTTCTTGTTCCTTATTTAACAATCCATCTCCTTATTTACCTGCACATTTAACATTTATTTTCATCAGTTCTAACTCATTTTGTATAGCAGTAGTTAAGTATACATATAATGACTTCTTACCACGAACTACCGAGATGATTGAACAAACAGTCTGAACGAACGTGAGGAAAAGTAGCATAGTTGCAGCAGTAGTAGATGCTATTTTCCAAGGAGTGTTGAAGTACTCGTGTATGAAAATAGCCTTGTACTTGTTTAGAGGGTTTTCATAGAAGTCATTCAAGCTATTGCAGATGGAGAAATAGTGTGAATTGAAATCTGGCATAACAATACTTGAGCTCAGATGATTAATCATTGTAACCACTGCTTTAGCATCACCCAGCCAATTAACAATAATCTTCTTGTCAACAAGTATGTCCACGTCTTTTTCAGTATTGATAAGAAAATCTAGCAACGCTACATATTGAGTAATGATTTTTGAAGAAGAAAGGTGGCAATCTTCATATGCCATCATATTCCTGAACAAAGCTTCTGTAGTGGCATGTATATTGAAGATTGGCATGCTCAACACTCCATGTTTAGAATAGGTCAAGTCAAGTAAGCTATTATTAGGACTGGCTTTGAACTTAAGACCTGCCTCCGTTAGTTGGCTTGCACTGTATACATGATTAACTTCTTCGCATTCTTTCAGTTTTTCAAGACCAAGTTTTGATGATGATATTATAGAAGATCTTAACAAATCAGTGAAGTGTTTTGGACTCTCTCTTGGACACATGTTTCTTAGACTTTTGCTCACAAAAAAATTGAAAGTAATGTCAAGTAATTTCTCATTCATACCAGTAAGGTTGTAGAGTTGTTCAAGAACAAAGAATGGAAGTTGATTTTCCAGAAGTAGCAAGTCACGGTGAATATAGTCTAGCATCCATGGTTTTAGCAACAACGGATCTTTTTGCTCCCACTCACTGTATCTGTGGCATCTTAGAAAAAGTTCAATTATGAAGCAAGCATCAACTAAAATCATCTTTAAGAAATAATCAACATTATATTGAATCGTGGCTGCATAACAACTTCGAATAATATTGCTTTCTTCCATCTCTTTAATTTTGACAACAAATTCTCTCATAGGTAGTCGTGTTCGATTTAGGAATCCCTTGAAATATTTCAGTTTAAGCTCTTCCATTTTTCCAAAACTATTTTGATGATAAGGGCCAATTGAAACAATTCGAGGTGTGTAGGCTTCGTGATTATTTCCACGAATATTTGGTGGTACCCTGTAAATGCATTGCATATAGAATTCATCCATCTCCGGAGGTTTCACATCATGAAGCATCTCACTCCATTCTCTCTCCAAACGTTCTATTTCAATCGCTACATCTCTCAATTCTCCTTCCATTTGGTTAAAACTCTGTAACATGAAAAGTCATATAATAACGTATTGAAATATATTACGATTAAGGAATTTTATAATACCATTTTTAAAGGTGGGGTAATTAGTAAATATAAATACTTATTTTAATAGGCATTCTTAAACATAATTGATATACCAAATATTTTCAAAATTAATAAAAAAACATTTTTTACATTAATAAGCAAAAAAGAGAAAACACACTATATAGTATAAAAAATAAAAAATACTGGTAATAAAGCAGATAAAAAACAGTTAATTAATTCAATTATAGCATTTATACCTAAGTAGAAGTACTTCATGGATGCATCGAAATCGAAGAATGTTGGAACTAAATAGAGAAAAAAAGGAGAAGGAACCTCTGTTGAGGAATTGGATCAATGTTCAGCAATTGGATAACCTTAACAAGAAAAGTCCCAGTATCCCACAACCAGCATCTGTTTTCTGATTCATCTCATACAATGATTCATGCTTTATATAATAATTCCTTATGCTAAAACCACTTTACACGCTATCTCGTGTAGCATTCGACTTTATAGCATACTAACTGATGAAGCTATCAGGTCCTCTTCACAGATTAGACTCACTCAATTCTAAATTCTCTACTTGAAAACCCTAAAAATCACACCAAATTATATTTTGCTAAAACACAAACAAAACTACCTTCCATTTGTAAATTTTCTGTCAAATTATATATTAATTTAATATTTGGTTCATTTAATTTAAAGAATAACTTTAATGTAAAGATTCTAATGTGATGATTATTAGAATATAAATTATTAAAGTTATAGGGATTATTTTAGACTTATTAAATTAATTCCCTCACTTCTCACTTCATAGGGGTATTATAATATTTTATTAAAGTTTTAAAAATACTAGAATAAAAAGAATGACAGTTTCTCCTGAAAAAAAGTGGTAGAGTTTTTACGTCTTAAGAGAACGTAAAGAAAGATGACTTTGACAGGAGAAGACTTTGTACTTGGTAATTCTATATCATCAAGAAGCCATTAAAGAGAAGTAAGAGAAGGGAAAATATTGATTAAGAGAACTTTGCAATGGATCCAGATAAGTTCTTAAACTCTTCTAATAATATAATTGTGAGAATCATAATTCCTAAATGTTGCTCTTCTATAATAGAATAGTTTCTTGATTAGAAAATGGAAACTACATAAAATAATTTACATTTTCTTCCTCGTACAACTCAACAATTCCTTAAAATGTAGAAAGTATTTAAGTGCCCTAGGCATAAAGGTACACCATTTCACACTCAAAGAATATATGATTGGTTGATTCCTTCCTAAAGTTACAAGTATAACACACACTTTAGTTTCACGTATCACATGCGGATTGGGTCTTTTGTTTATACGATCTGGTCTTTGTATAGCGTTTTGGGCAAAACTTGTGGATTAAATAAATCTCACGTCATCAAATGACATCTGATGTTTGAAGAGCGTGAAGAATGAAAGGAAGTATGAGACTTGAGCAAAACAATGTTCCATTAAACAATATACATGTTAAGAACCTCTTTCTAACCTTCTCCGCCACATATTTCCAATTTTATGGTTTTCTCCTATTGGCAAGTCAAAATAGATACAAGCATGGATCCATCTGTACAATTCAATAAAGTGTCTCTCACATGCCAACTAAGCTTCAAAGATGGAGGGATCAAATATATATGTTTCTGATTTTATAACATTGAAGCGAAGGGAATTCAAGTGTGAATCTATGTTCTATATTGAGTAAAAATGTGGATTAAGGACCACGAGGCAAAAAAGTCTTCCATTAAAGAAGCTCATAGGGCCAAAAACCACACAAAAGTCTTATGGGTTAAGATCTGCCCATGGGCATTCTTCTTTAACATGAAAAAATAATTATTAAACTTTTTGTCGTTGGCTCAGGGTCGACAGGTTTAGGACCCGTCCAGGTCGTAAGGCCGAGACAAGCGAACCTATCTAAGTCGTCGGGCCGGCTTAATCTGTCTGACTCGTCGTGCCAACTCGACATGGTCAACTCGCCATGTTGGTCCAACCCGACATGGTTGGGTTGTCGGGCCCGCATGGCCCTTCAAGGTTGTCGAGCCTATCCGATTTGAGTGGGTCGTTGGGCTTGGCCCGTGCGAGTTGTCGAGAAGACTCAGTTTGTCCGGGTCGTCGGGCATGACTCATTCGAGTCGTCGAGTCGGCCCAGTCCGTTCGGATCTTCGAGTCCGCCTTGCATGTTCAAGTCGTCGATCCCACTCGGCTTGTTAAGGTCTTCAAGCCCGACCGCTCATCTGGGTCATTGTGCCCGCCTAGTCCGTTTGTGTTTTTGGGCCCACCTGACTCGTTCAGGTCATTGGGCCTTACTGATTCGTCCAGGTCATTGGGCCCACCCAACTCTTCAGGGTTGTTAGGCCCACCCAACTCTTTAGGATCGTCTGGCCCGTTTGATCCGTACTAGTCATCGGACATGACCCATATCCGAGGCTGGATTTGGCCTAATCCATCTCAACCTTTAGCTTAATCCAACTAAAAATTTAAATTGAAAATTTGGATTGAATTTTTTTGGATTATCCATATTTGAAAATCTTGATTTAGAGAATGGATATCCAATCTATAAAATATATAAAATATAGATTAGATTGAAATCCAAATTCATTAAAATGGATTTTAAATGGATTGAATTTTTAATAAAATGAATTTTAAATGGATTGAACCGGATCAAAAATGGATCGGATTAAGAGTGTGTTCTTTTGGATAGATTGATTTGGGAGAGAATGAGAGGAAGAGATTGAAAGAATTAGAGAGTGAAATTGATGTTGTTTTTGTTAAGAGATTTGGAAGTTATTTTTGAGTGGAATAGAGAGTGAAGTTTCTGAAAATTTGTGAGTGATTTGATTGAAGTGATAAAAAAATTAATAGATAAAAAATAAAATTGACTGAATTGCCCTTATTAAAAATATGAAATGAATTTTAGATGAGTTAATTTTTTTAACATTATTATTCATTAATTTTGAAAAAAAATATTTATTTTTAAATAATGCCTTTATTTTTTGAAAAAAAAATACATTTAGATATTAATGATTATTGTTAAAAAATAAAGTAATTTTTTATGACATAATTAATATTTAATTTGAAAACATTTTTTATCTTTTAACTCATGTTTTTTGTAAAAGCGCAACCTACACCCGTTGATATCTCTGCAAGAGAGAAGATGGAAAAAAGCATCAATCCTGCATTTCCACTCTTTCCCTCGTCTGCAAATCAATTGAAAGGATCAGGAAAAAATCTTCAAATCCACACCACCTATTTCTTTCAAACGGTAAATCTGTTTAAAAGAACATGGCCTAAGAAAATTATATTTTTATGCTATTAATAAAAGTTTGGAATACACGGGAAGAGGAATTTTACATCAAAAGTCAGTTTCCACACTTGAACCTTGAGGACTAGTCATGAAAAAAATGAGAATTGATGGTGCAAGGAACGTGGGACTGTACACTAGCAATGAACCTAAGGTTTTGACGGTGTATGAAAGGAGAAAAAAATGTCTGAAGAGTAGTATTATGGTGGAAAAAGTGTAACAATTAAGGAGTGACAGGGACAAGGAGTATAAGTGTTGAGGATATATCGATATTGAGAAAGATCGAAGGAAGCAAAGGAATTGAAGAAAGCAGAAAAATCAAAGGAAGAAAGGAGATCGAAGAGAATGAAGAAATCGAAGAAAATATTAATGAAGGGATGCTTATACAAAATATCGAGACAGAGTCAACACAGGAGTCAGGGGTTGATCAAGAAAACTCAAAATGCATCGAAAAAGGCATTTATCCATTTTGTTAGGAGTGGGGATGTTATTTCTTTGAAGGAGCTTTTTCTATGATTGTAAGATTGTTAATTGTATTGTATTTCTCATAGTTACTAGTAAGAATATTGGCTTTATTTCATACATGTAATTCCTTCTATTCTTGTTGTTGGAACCTTAATAAATAGTTTGGATATTGAATAAAAAGATTAATTAATAAAAAAAAATTAATTAAAAAAAGTATATGTTAAAATAAATTGTAAAGAACAAAAAAGTTGTTGGAATCATTATTATTTGATAAGGGTAATGATACTATAATTTTCATTTGTTTATTTTTAACTTTTACTCACTTTCTAACTTGATTTAGTATGAATCATTGATTAATGTACCATTATTTTTTTTTTGAAAGAATCAATGATCTAAGTTATATTAGAGAGTAAAGGACGGAAGTAAAAAAAATCATAGTATAATTTTTCATTTGATAAAGGAATACACCTTACAAAAGTTTTCTTGTACAACTTAGACTCCGAGATACAATCATCGAATGTCTTCTTTCCCAATTGACCTTCATGTTCCAGATTTAACGACCAACTCCTTATCAATCTGCACATAAACAAAAACTATTGTTATTATGATTTTGTTACAAATAGTTCAGCATTCATATATATGATGATAATATTTCTTACCATGAAATAGTGAGACGATTGAACATACAGTCTGAACGAACGTGAGGAAAAGTAGCACAGTTGCAGCAATAGTAGATGCTATTTTCCAAGGGGTGTTAAAATAATCGTGTATGAAAATAGCCTTGTACTTGTTGCGAGGATTTTCATAGAATTCATTTAGGCTATTGCAGATGGAGAAATAGTGTGAATTGAAATATGGCATACTAAGATTTGAGCCCAGACCGTTAATCATTGTAGCCACTGCCGTAGCATCACCCATGAAATTGACAATAATTTTTTTATTAACCAATACATTCACATCTCTTTCAGTGTCGATGAGAAAATCCACAATCTTTAGATATTGAGTAATAATGTCTGTGCCTGGAAGGTGACAGTGCTCAAATGCCATTATATTTCTGAACATCATTTCAGTGTCGTCATTTATATTCAAGATTGGCATTGTAAACATACCATCTGTTCTTATGGGACCAAACTGTAATCCGCAAATCTGTTGAAGGGTTCGAATGTCTGATCTCTGGCGAATCTTCTCTTGCTACGGAGGGGCTCCGAGGACGACGCAGGGGGACCTGCAAAAGACACTCCGATGCCTAAGTCAGCACGGGTGATTTCAGGATTTCAGAGAATATTTTAAATGCGTGATCATTGCATAGAACAATGTGCTATTTATACCTTTTTTACCTGTGGGTCCTACCTGAAATGGGCTTTCTGGCCCAATATTCCCTTTCTGGCCATTTCTGGATCCAATGGTAAGGAGAGAAATTACCAGGAGGTCCTTCGAGGGTTGGCGGTACTCGGTATTCAACCATGAGGATCTTCATGGGTGGGTACTTCCTGTCTGTCTTGACCATCTAAGTGGTAGTTGGACTCAGGCTGCTCGTCTCTTGGACTTTGGTGTAGAACAAATAGTCTAGGAAGGGGTACTTAGTGCAGAGTATGCGGCTTAGGGAACTGTTGGTAGTCGCATACTTCAGAGGAGGACATCAGGTGCAGGGTATGCGGCCCACAGGGTTGTTGGTGGCCGCATACTGCAGGGGAGGATACCTAGTACAGGGTATGCGGCCTAAAGGGTTGCTGGTGGCCGCATACTGCAGGGGAGGACATCTAGTGAAGGGTATGCGGCCCACAGGGTTGTTGGTGGCCGCATACTGCAGGGGAGGATACCTAGTACAAGGTATGCGGCCTAAAGCGTTGTTGGTGGCCGCATACTGCAGGGAGGACATCTAGTGCAGGGTATGCGGCCCACAGGGTTGTTGGTGGCCGCATACTGCAGGGGAGGATACCTAGTACAAGGTATGCGGCCTAAAGCGTTGTTGGTGGCCGCATACTGCAGGGAGGACATCTAGTGCAGGGTATGCGGCCTTGATGGTTGTTGATGGCCGCATACTACAGGGGAGGTATGCGGCCCAAGGTGTTGCTGGTGGCCGCTAACTGTAGGGGAGGACATCTATTGCAGGGTATGCGGCCCAAAGGGTTGCTGGTGGCCGCATACTTGGGTGTGGTTGGGACA
>Ga0214545_1005976_pt1 | contig 21564 bp, 19 predicted proteins | sample CNSS4metaG_FD_160064 | JGI IMG/M metagenome (GOLD analysis project Ga0214545, IMG submission 160064) | Root nodule microbial communities from cowpea collected in UCLA plant growth center, Los Angeles, California, USA - CNSS4 | ecosystem: Host-associated > Plants > Roots > Nodule | place: USA...
TATATATATATATATATATATATATATATATATTATATGTATAATGTACTTGAGTTCAAATCAATAATCAATATATCCTAATTTTAGCATAATAGATGGAAATAGCGTTTTCAGCCAAAATCAAATTTACGAACAACGAAGTGCAAAATTCGGTCAAATGTACGCGCGATTTTTCGTGCATGTATGATTCCGTTATAAAGGTGAAATTAATTTATACCTAATCATTTTGTTATAAAGGTAAAATTAATTGATACCTAAAGTATTTATATACTAGTTAAAATTGGGTAGATTTTAATTTTGATAGAAACATATTATATATCAAAAAATATACGTCAATAATGATAAATAAAATTAATTCTTTGTCAATATTTAATCAAATTTAAGTTCACAAAATTCATCACTTATTCAACACCTCATTAAACTTAATTCATATGAAGTAAATCATTCAAATCAAAACAAAAATTAAAAGGATACCGTCTTCCACGGCACTACCTTAAGTTTGATTTCTTCATTTAAAACTCATGGTTGACTTATAATCCAGATTTATCATTCTAAACACTTGTATTATAAGAAATGCACCCTTCAACTATTAAAGAAATCACTACAATTTTTTTTTGTACAAAATTATAATATCGTACTTAAAATTATAAAATTGTATGTAAAATTATAATATTATACACAAATCTATGCACATTTAGATCGAACATTTTGTGAGTTGTTAGTGGCAACATCATTAGAGGGGATTAAAAGCACCGTAAGCCATTATAATATTAACAACATCTCTATATCACTAGAAGGATGGTTAGAAGCACCCGAAGTCATTATAATATTAACATTGTTTTTCAAGCCATTATAATAATAACGATGTTTTTGGTTTTTGTATTTTGTTTTGTAGATAAGATGAATATATAAATGTACAAAGGGAGACACAAATGAGAGCAAAAAGATTAAATGATGGAGGCACAAAAAAAAATTGTGTCAGTGTTAGGAGACAATAGCTACCTTTAGTATGTGGGTGAATGTTTTCCAGTAAATAAGGGGAAGGAACTATCTTAGAACTTTTTTTACTTTGTGAGTGCAATGTACATAATGTTCTAAAAAAATTATTGATTTGTAGTGAAAGTAGAAATTAAGAGTGTTTTTACTTTTAAATTTTAAATAATAAATTAGGAGATACCAATAGAATATTAACGAAATCGTAGAGCACTACAAGAATGTTGGCATTTGGTGTCGGCTAAAATGGGACACCAAAAGGCCAAAGCCGACTCTAAGAACAAAATGGCGTTGGTCCACTAACGGAGGTGTGGAGCACGCCAATACACCCTATGCAAACCGATTTTTCGTCTGCCAAATGGGGATGAAGAGTAGCTTGATCGACATGAAGGATAAAAAATATAATAATCAATTTTTGTTGCGTCGACCAAACCCACTCAAGATGCGAATATATTAAAGTATTTTAAACGAAATCATCGGCTAAGCCCAAGCAAATGCCTATAATTTTGTAAATGAAAAATTTGTTTCAAAATGCATCCCAGAACCTGCTTCATTGTGAAAATTTATTAACAGGAAATCAAATAAAAATTAAGTCAATGAATTTATGTTAGCATTAAGTACTAACAATAAAAGATTTGCACCAAAATCACCTTATAATTCATCAAATATACAATATTAGAATTTTAAATTATGGAACATGAAGAGACCGTGAAGAGAAACGACAATAAAAAAATATTTTTCATTGACGTAATTTAGTATTGATGAGCCATTATTTTCTTCCATTTCACTAACCTTTGTGTACCCATTTGACAATTGTTCAGTGCTTAATTGTTCATCTTTAGAGTGTTTTTCATCTGTTGAGCTTTATTGGGCCATTGTTCCAAATTTGGACTAATTTCACATTATTTGGCCTAATTTTTGTTTTTAATTATTTTTATATATTTGGGTGAAGCAAATTTTGGAGCTTGGACATTAATATTCAGTTGAAGAGAGTTGCCACTTCACTGCCATATCATTTCCACGTCATCTGAGTGCATGGGCCAACATTTGAGGCCCAATAGTGGCATTTTTGTAATTTTGTAGCTCATAATGACATTTTTGTAAATATGAGTGGCAGGGGTGATGGGACCACAAAATTAGGTCTGGATGCATGCAAGGAGCCGCACACTTCATCTTCTACCTTCCTCCAACCTCCATTTTTCGTTCTCCAAGTTTCCATGGAAGTGCTCCTTGCGATTTTTCACGTTTTTGCCTCACTTTTACCGTTTTTATGCACATTTGACTGCATTTGACTGCATCCATTGAGGGTTTTACGTTTTGATTTCATTTTCTAGCTTGGGCATCTTGTTTTGTAGACTTTATTGATTTGGAACAACACCCATTGATGGAGTTTTCTGTTTTTATACCATTGCATCGTTTTCCATTCAATTGAAGCTCTTAATTTTGTCCTTTGATGTTGAAATTACATTTTGAGAGTTTGAAGTTAAGGTTTTTGGTTCTGTTTTTGTGATTCCAGATTTGAAGAGTTTGTGTGCTCCATTTCCGTGTCTAGCTAAATTCGTGTATTGACTCCTTGATGAAAAATGCAATGAAGCTTTGAGGTTGTGCTTGTTTCGTGAAATCTGCCATATCTTTGTTCTGAATTCGTGGAATGTATGTGGTGAATATGTTAATGCTTAATTTACAGAGTAATTGCATACGTTTGGGTTAAGATATGTTCATGCTTAATGTATGTAGCTTGGCTGTCACAAATTAAGAATGTGTGCATTGCTTAATTGCATAATGAAGCTGGATTGTAATTTTCGCTTAGTGAATTATTATCTAGTGGATTGAGAGAAGGCAAAGTTGGTGTTAATTTGGTGGCCTATGATAAGTGAAATTGTGTTTGAATCAAGGATGTCAATACGTTTTTAATCATTGTAGCATTTAATTTAATCTGTTGATTAGCATACTGAATCTGCAAACCCCCCCTATGTTATTATGTTGTGTTCATCTAGAAATTGAGGCTTTGAACAAGAACATTGGTCGTTGGGAGACAACTTGGTTCAACTGTCACATACTGCATTTTAAGTGTTTTAATTTGGTGGGGTACGACCTCTATCAAATTTGGCACCGTTGCCGGGGACCAATCGCTTTGTTCAAAGTAAAATTTTCAGTGTGTTTGTGTTTAGTGTTTTGGTGTGTTTGTAGTTCAAGTGTGGTTGAGTTAGTGTATGTTCATTGTGGTAGTGTTCCTGTGTGTTTTCGTGTAGTGTGTGCGTTGTCTGTGTAGTAGAGTGAATAGTGTTGCGGCGCGCATGAATAATGTCATTGTAGTAGTGAATAATGTATGAATAGTGTCTGAATCTGGCATTTAACTTGTAGATTTTTGTTCTGGTAGCTACGATGCTTCTTTTGACTTGAAATTTCCCCCCCCCCCCCACTTCTAAGACATTGAACTTGATGGGAAAAATAGCTAGAGCAGTTGGTATGGTCTGAGTTGAGAGATTCAAAAAAATTTGGACTGATTTTTAGTCAAACTTCAGAAGACCATAATTTTTGCTCTGGTTATCAAAATCATTATTATTTTATATGCATTTGGGGTGGAATTTGATTTCCTACCTTGTTGAAACCCCGTGTTGCCGGTTTGCAAAATCAGATTCTCCAGAAAATGCAATTTTCTACATTTCAACAATGTTTTTTGTGATTTTTCTTCATTTTCTCCACTTTTGAAAAATTTTAAAAATACTTTTACTTTGAGTTTTGATCTGATTTTTTTGTGGTTCTGTTTGAGCACTCAAAAGACAATGCTACCAATTTTCAAGTCATTTGGAGTTCATTTGAGTATACTTGTAGTTATACCCTATGTTATGCCAATATCACTAGGATTAATGTATTTTGGTGCATGACTAGGGGAAACCCAAGTGAATTACGACCATTTGACCCTGAGATTGATAGGACATTCCACAGAGGAGGTAGGCATCTTAGGAATCCATCTTTGCATGCTGAATATTCAGTGACTTTTCCTGACTCTTCTGATTCTTATCACACTCCTCATTCCTTGCATTCTGAGCATACTGTTTATTATGAGCATTCTGATTTTCATACTGATAACATGGCTCAACCTCCTCCACCTCATGAAAGAACCATGAGTGAGCTCACTGCACCAGAGTTGACTTATGATAGTTTATGCATTCAATACCCTAAGGAAGAGGTTCCATATGTCCAAGAAACCCGCAAATGTCCAAGAAGACCATGTATACTTGAAGGCTTTCCCTCATTCGTTGGAGGGCAATGTGAAAGACTGGTTGTACTACCTAGCACCCAGGTCCATCACGAGTTGGGATGACCTGAAGAGATTGTTCCTTGCCAAATTCTTCCCAGCTTCAAGGATAACCGCCATAAGGAAGGAAATTTCTGGCATCAAGCAAAAATCTGGGGAGACCCTCTACGAGTATTGGGAGAGGTTCAATATCTGTTCAAGCTGCCCTCGCCATCAAATCTCTGAACATCTCATTCTTCAGTATTTTTATGAAGGCATGCACCACATGGATAGAAATATGATTGATGCCACAAGTGGTGGTGCTCTTGGTAACATAACCCCAACTGCAGCCAGACAACTAATTGAGAACATGGCTTCCAATTCTCAACAATTTGGCACAAGGAGTGATGCCATAGTTGTTAGAGGAGTACATGATGTAGGGGCAGCCGAATACACGAAGAAGTTGGAGAGTAAGATTGATGCTCTTACCACACTGGTCAACCAACTTTCTTCCAATTAGATAGCTCCGGCTGCAAGAGTTTGTGGCCTTTGTACATCTGTGATCATTTTACAGACTCTTGCCCAACATTGCAACAACAGGCTGTTGCTTCTTTTTCTACACTAGTGGATACTCCTCAAGCCTATGCAGCAGTTATTTTCAACAACAATAGACCCCAACATCAACAACAAAATCATGATTTGTCAACAAACAGATATAATCCAGGATGGAGGAATCACCCTAATTTGAGATGGGGAAACCAGGGCAACAACCAGCAGCAACAAAACCAATAATTTCAAAATGTGCAGCCACCTCCACAACAAAGAGCTGCAACTGCACAAGCTGCTCCGGTTCCACTTGTACCCACACCAGCTCCTATTGCAGCACCTGCACCTTCTTCTTCTACTTCATTGGAGGAGTTGGTCAGGATGATGACCCTTCAAAATATACAATTCCAGCAGGAGACTAAGGCCTCAATCCAGATTTTGACAAATCAAATGGGGCAGATGGCCACTCAGCTAAACTAGTCACAGGCTCAAAATTTTGACAAGTTGCCATCACAAATAGTGGAGAATCTGAGAAATGTGAGTGCCATTACATTGAGATTTGGGAAGAACATTGAAGTTCCCACTCCTAAGCCTACACCTCAAAAGGAAGTCGACCTTGCACCACTTCAAAGAAAGCGTGATTCTCATGCAGTTGGTCTTTCCACACCTGGTGTGACTTCTACGCCTTCCACCTTTACTACTGCACCTTCCATACCTCTTCCTTTCCCTCCAAGAGTCATTCCAACCAAGAAGATGGAAGAGGTTGACAGGGAGATCTTAGAAACATTCAGAAAGGTGAAGGTGAACATACCTCTCTTGGATGCCATCAAACAGATTCCCAGATATGCAAAGTTCTTGAAGGAGTTGTGCACGCACAAGAGGAGGCTCAAGGGGAATGAAAAGATTAGCATGGGGAGAAATGTGTCAGCATTGATAGGTAAATCCGTTCCTCAGATTCCTGAGAAGTGCAGGGACCCAAGTACATTTTGTGTACCTTGCATCATAGGTAACAATAAATTTGGAAATGCAATGCTTGATCTTGGTGCTTCAATAAATGTAATGCCTCTGTCTATTTTTAAATCTCTTTCCCTTGGACCCCTACAACCTACGGGTGTGGTGATTCAGTTGGCAAATAGAAGTGTTGCCCACCCCGCAGGTTTGGTTGATGATGTTTTGGTTCGTGTTGGTGAATTGATTTTCCCTGCTGATTTTTATATTCTTGATATGGAAGAGGGATTTTCACATGGTTCTGCACCAATCATTTTAGGCAAACCATTTTTGAAAACTGTACGAACCAAGATTGATGTCCATGCAGGTACTTTGTCCATGGAGTTTGATGATATTGTTGTGCGATTTAACATTCTGGATGCCACGAAACATCCTTCTGAGGATCACTATATTTTTCACGTGGATATTATTGATGATGCTATTGATGGACTTATTTATGATTTCAATTGTTTGCATGCATTAAAACATTCATCTGTGTCTGAGTTGTCTGAATTTGCATGCATTAATGTTCTTGATTCTGATTCTGATGCTGATTATGATGTGGATGATGTTGAATTTGAATGTGCTGAGTTTGACTCACTGGGTGCTGTACCATATGATTTTGATGTTATACAATCAGATTGCACTAACCATGTTGCAGGAAGTACATATGCATCTGATTGTTATGTTGAGGTACATGGCGTGGAGCCCATTTCTCCCTCCCCTTCGGTTCCTGATATTCAGCCAGCATCCAACATTCTAGAGTTGAAACCCCTACCAGACAACCTCAAGTATGTCTACTTAGAGGAGGAGGACAAACTACCTGTCATCATTTCCACCTCCCTCATTGTTGAACAAGAGGTTGTTGCATGTTCTTAAAAATCACAAGAAGGCAATTGGATGGACATTGGCTGACATTCCTGGTATTAACCCATCAACATGCATGCACAGGATATTGTTGGAAGATGGAGCAAAGCCAGTGAGACAGCCACAGAGGCGACTCAACCCTGTCATCTCAGCTGTTGTCAAGAAGGCGGTGACCAAGCTTCTACAAGCTGGGATCATCTACCCTATTTCTGACAGTCAGTGGGTTAGCCCAATCCATGTTGTTCCTAAAAAGACAGGCCTCACTATAGTCAAGAATGAAAAAGAAGAGTTGATTCCAACAAGAGTGCAAAACAGTTGGAGAGTTTGCATCGACTACAGAAGGCTAAATCAAGAAATCAGGAAAGACCACTTCCCCTGCCTTTCATTGATCAGATGCTTGAGCGCTTGGCAGGTAAGTCTCATTATTGCTTTCTTGATGGTTTTTCTGGTTACTTTCAAATTCACATTGCACCTGAGGACTAAGAGAAAACCACATTCACCTGCCCCTTTGGCACTTTTGCCTATAGGAGGATGCCGTTTCGCCTATGCAATGCCCCTGACACATTCCATCGGTGCATGCTTAGCATTTTCAGTGATTTTCTTGAAAAATGCATAGAGGTGTTTATGGAGGATTTTATTGTGTATGGGTCCTCATTTGATGCATGTCTAGAAAGTTTGGACAGAGTTTTAAATAGGTGCATCCAATCTAACCTTGTTCTCAATTTTGAGAAATGTCATTTCATTGTAGAACAGGGCATAGTATTGGGGCACATAATTTCAAGAAAGGGCATTGAAGTTGACCCTGCCAAGATTTCAATTATTTCACAATTGCCTTACCCTTCTTCTGTGCGAGAGGTTCGTTGTTTTCTTGGCCATGAAGGGTTTTACAGACGCTTCATTCAGGACTTCAGTAAAAAGGCCCTTCCACTGTCCAACTTACTGTAAAAGGATGTTGACTTCATCTTTGATGAAGGATGCAAAAAGGCTTTTGATTGCCTCAAACGGCCCTGACCACCACTCCAATCATTCAGGCGCCCGATTGGACAACCCCGTTCGAGCTGATGTGCGATGCATCCAATTATGCATTGGGGGTTGTTCTAGCTCAAAGAATTGACAAGCAGCCGAGGGAAATCTACTACGCCTCCAAGACATTAGATGTTGCCCAAGCAAATTACACCACAACAGAAAAGGAGCTCCTTGCGGTAGTTTTTACACTTGAAAAGTTTAGATCTTATCTGTTTGGTTCTCTTATTGTTGTGTTCACTGACCATGCAACTCTTAAATACCTGTTGAAGAAGGCAAAATCCAAGCCTTAGCTGATAAGATGGATGCTCTGGCTCTAAGAATTTGATTTGGAGATCCGTGATAGGAACGGAACACAAAACCTGGTTGCAGACCACCTAAGCAGGATTGAGAGGTCTATTGATAATGCTTCACCAATTCGGGATGACTTTCCCAATGAAAGTTTGTTGACACTCTCAACTTCTTCCTCACCTTGGTTTGCTAACATCGTGAATTATCTTGTTGCTTCTGTTTTTCCTCCCATAGCATTTAGAGCTCAATGTGATAAATTCAAGAGCAATGGTATTACATTTGGGATGAACCCTATCTGTGAAAAATGTGCAGTGATCAGGTTACCAGGAGATGCATTCTGAACCATAAAATTGACTCGGTCCTCAAATTTTGTCATTCATCTGCACCTGGTGGTCACCTTGGCACATAAAGGACAACTCGCAAGGTGCTAGATTGCGGATTTTATTGGCCCACCATCTTCAAAGGTGCGTGGAGGATTTGTAGCACGTGTGAGGAATGCCAACGAGTAGGAGGAGCCATTTCTTGGAGACAACAAATGCCTCAACAACCCATGCTATTTTGTGAGGTGTTTGATGTCTGGGGTATAGATTTCATGGGCTCTTTTCCTGTTTCTTTTGGTTTTACTTACATCTTGCTGGTTGTTGATTATGTTTCAAAAGGGGTGGAAGCCAAAGCCACTAGAACAAATGATGCTCGAGTTGTTGTGGACTTTGTTAGGTCTCACATATTTTGCAGGTTTGGAGTTCCTAGAGCTATCGTTAGTGACCAGGGCACCCATTTTTGCAGTAGATCCATGGGGGTTTTGCTTCAAAAGTATGGGGTTGTGCACAAACTTTCTACACCATATCACCCCCAAACTAATGGGAAAACCGAGATCTCAAACAGAGAAATCAAGAGGATCTTGGAGAAGACTGTGCAGCCCAATAGGAAGGATTAGAGCAATAGACTTGAGGACGCTCTTTGGGCTCATAGGACTGTTTACAAGGCACCTATAGGGATGTCTCCTTATCGGGTTGTCTTTGGTAAGCCATGCCACCTTCCAATGGAGATAGAGCATCGAGCCTACTAGGCTGTCAAGTCATGTAACTTCTCTCTTGATCAAGCTGGAGAGGAAAGGAAGCTGCAGTTGAACGAGTTAGACAAGATCTGTCTGAAGGCATATCAGAACTCTATGTTCTACAAGGAGAAGACCAAGAGATTCCATGATAGCTCCATAGCTAGAAAGGAGTTTGTTGTTGGTCAGCAAGTTTTATTGTATAACTCCAGACTTGGACTCATGAGGGGTAAGTTGCGATCAAAGTGGATTGGTCCTTTTGTTGTCACTAATGTTTATCCTTATGGTGCATTTGAAATCAAAAGTCAGTCCACCGATAAGAGCTTCAAAGTGAATGGGCAACGTCTGAAGCCATTCCTCAGCAATCTTGCCTTGGTGGATACTGTTATAGAGGAGACTTCCCTGCTTGACCCCACTGATGTTTCACCATGATTCAGAGAGTTTTTCTTTACTTTTATTGCACTTGTCCAGGTCTGTCTGTTGTTGTTTCCTTTTGTTTGTTTCCTTTTTGTTAATTTGTGTTAATTAGTGTGATGTTTTTGTTTTCGGTTTAGGACACTCACTTTACTCTTGGAGGATGAGTTGTTGGTTATTCTGTGGACTGATATCCTTGCTTTCTCTTTGCATGTCAAGTTGCTTTTGGAATTGTTTTACCCTGTGTGAGAATTTGAGTCACTCTCTGTTCTTTGATTATGTGATATATGCCTCTTGAATGCTTGCACAGCGGTCTTGGCTTGACTCTTTCTTATGCTTTTCTGATTCACATACATGTTGGGATATGATTTGGGCAATTTTGTTCTGTAAGCCTACAACCAGATGAGCCTACCTTGAACTATTTCCGTTGATACACCTTTTTGAGCCTGCATACCCTTTCATTGTTCTACAGCTCATTACAAGCCCTTAGCCTGAAAAACCATGATTATTCCTACCTTAGCAAATTTTGGAGCTTTGGAATTGTTTTGAGAATGGGTGCTTAATTAAGTGTGGTCGCGCACAACAAGTGTGGTTGTGCACGCACTTGTTATTGGTTCTTGGAATTGCTCATTTGTATACCCAGGTGGGATTTCAAAATTGTTGTTTCTCTACATGTTCTTTGTATAAAAAAAAGAAAAAGAGAGAAAACAAAAAGAAAAGAACAGAAAAGAAAAGAAATAAAAGGAGTTTGGATTTGAGCATTGTGTAAGAACCATATATGGAAGTGTTGGTGTCTAGGATTACTTTCATGCTTGATTGAGACTTATTCCCCATTGCTCCTCTATTTCCTTTGTGTATTAGCTACTTATCCATATGTTCCACACCTTGTCCTCAACCCCATTACAACCTTGAAAAGTCCTTCTGATCTTGACCTGCATGTGTTTTTGGTTTAGTTGTTGGTTCTAGAGGCTTGCCAAGTCTGTTTGATATTTGTTTTTCAGGGGTGCTTTGAGAGTAAACAGTAGCCTAGAGATTTGAGTGATACAGTGCATATTTCGTGAGGTTATGTTGCTTTCAATTCCCTCTTTGAGCTGAATTGAGTACTTGACATGTTTTGAATTGCTTGGATGATGTTCATGGATACCTTGCAGCTTTGAATCCTTTTATGTTGTATGTCTTTCCATTTGTCTGTGTTGAGTCTGTTTATCTTGTGTCTCTCTTGTCACTCTTGTTATGTTTGTGATGTCCTTGCTTTGCTTTACTCTTTAATTTTGCCCAGGAGTGCAAAAGGGTAAGTGTGGTCGATTTTAATGAGTCATTATTTTCCTCCATTCCACTAGCCTTTGTATACCCATTTGACAGTTGTTCAGTGCTTAATTGTTCATCTTTAGTATGTTTTCATTTGTTGGGCTTTATTGGGCCATTGTTCCGAGTTTGGGTTAATTTTGCATTATTTAGCCTAATTTTCGTTTTTAATTATTTTTAGGTATTTAGGTGAAGCAATTTTAGAGCTTGGACATTAATATTTATTTGAAGAGACTTGCCACATCATGGCCACATAATTTCCACGTCATCTGAATGAATGGGCCAACCTTAGAGGCCCAGGAATGGCATTTTTGTAATTCTGCAGCTCATAATGGCAATTTTGTAAATAATGCTGGCAGATTTAAGGGGACCACGAAATTAGGTGTTCATGCATGGGGGCAGCCGCATTCTTCCTCTTCTACATTCTATCCAACCTCCATTTTTGATGTTTTAAGCTTTGGAAGGTCACCCATGGAGGCACAAGCTAAATTTTTACATTTTCCGTTCGTTTTTCACGTTTTATGAGTCTTGGACAACACATTGAACTTGTATTGTTTTCTACACCTTGGGTAACATTTATATTGAAGTATTCTCATTTTTGGTTGCTGTTTTCGTTGTTGCCCTTTCTTTCCTTGCACATTTTTGATTCCTGCACCAATTAAGGTTTTCTACATCAATTTGAACTCATTTGGATGGTTGAATCAAAATTTATGTTGAAGCCTAATTTGGATTCCATGAGGAACTAAGTTTATGTATTGATTCTTTGCAGATAATGGATTGAAACCTTGAGATTAGTGTTTTGTTCGGAGGAGTTATGTTAATCTCTCAATTATGAATTTGCGTTTGGGTTTAAATGAAGAAACCATTTTGTTTTTGCTTAATTTGCAGAGTGGAATCATTGTGTGTTCATGCTTAGTGAACTATAGCAGATTCATGGATGTGTGCTTTGCTTAATTGCACTTGAGTTCGAGTTAATTTGCGCTTAGTAGTTAATTCGGGTTCCATGAGAGTTAATATAACCATTTTGAGTTGTAATCCGTGAATGGTGGATGTTCATTTGAAGCAAGGAATCAACGCTGCTTTTACATTGATTTTAGACATCTGCATTTAGGTTTTCAATTGTGTGTTGCATCCATAAATCTACCAAACCCACCCCCCCCTTTTTGTGTTGTATTGTTGTGTTGATCTGGAAATTGAAGTTGTAAATGAAAATATTGGTCATTGGGAGAGGACTTGGTTCACTTTCATATACTGCATTTATTTTGTTTTAATTTGGTGGGGTACGGCCTCTATCAGCCACATCTGACATGAACATAACCGCCTTCATTACAGACAACGCCAACTACTTCTACAAAGTTATGCCATTCGGCCTAAAAAACGCGGGAGCAACATATCAGCGGCTAATGGATAAGGTCTTCAGCCACATAATGGGCAAATGTGTCGAGGTATACGTCGACGATTTGGTTGTCAAATCCCCAAGTCATCACCCGTACGCTCAAGACTTTTCCACCGTCTTCTCTGCATTACGACAATACAACCTCCGCCTCAACCCCGAAAAATGCGTCTTCGGCGTCAATCGTGGTAAATTCCCTAGTTTCAAGCTCACACAACGCGGCATAGAGGCTAACCTCGGAAAATGCAATGCAATCATTGAGATGCGAAGCCCCGGTAGTGTCAAAGAAGTACAACGCCTCATTGGCCATCTTCCGCTTCCTTTCCAAATTAGCCGAGCAAACCCAACCCATCATTCAACTACTTAAGAAATCGGCCAACTTCTCATGGAACAATGAATATGAACAAGTTTTTCAAAAACTCAAAAACACCATAATTTCACCACCCATCCTCCATAAGTCGGACACTCATTAACCCCTACTCGTCTACATCACCGCCACGGATCACACCGTAAGCGCCGCACTAGTTCAGGAGGTCGATGGCACTAAACACCCTGTATACTTCGTCAGCCGAACCTTGCAGGATCCCGAAACCAAATATCAGATGGTGCTGAAATTAGCCATATCCCTAGTACATGCAGCGCGACACCTACGTCCCTATTTTCGAAACCACAACATCATCGTCAAAACCGATTACTCCATCCAGAAGATACTTCAAAAGCCAGACCTTGCCGGCCGCATGTCGTCTTGAGCCATAGATTTATCCGAGTTCAATATCCGTTACGAGCCCCACGGCCCCATCAAAGCTCAATGCCTCCTAGACTTCGTTAACGATCTGCAACGAACCCTTGAAGAGGACCAATGGACACTCTACGTTGATGGTTCTTCAAACCCAAAAGGAGCAAGTGTCGGCATCGTCTTAGAAGGCCCCAACGACATCCTTATTGAAAAATACCTCCACTACGCCTTCAAAACATCCAACAACCAAGCCGAATACGAAGTCATCATCGCTAGCCTATCCCTCGCCCGCGAAGTCAGCGTCAAAACACTGACGTGCAAAATCGATTCCAAACTCACAGTGGGCCATCTAAATGACGAATTCCAGATCAAAGACCCTACCCTTCTACAATACTATCACCTGGTCCGAAACGTCATCCAATATGCTTTTGAATGAGTCTGCATCCAACACATCCCCAGATCTAAAAACGTCTAAGCCGACATATTATCTGAACTGGCCAGCACTAAGCTAAATAGTTGACACCGATCACTCTTACAACAAACACTATCAGCCCCTTCCACAACAAACACTTTCCATAACCTAACCCAATACCTAGTCGACAATTGGACAAGTCCCTACATTTAGTACCTCTGAACCGGTAATCCCCCACCTGACGCCAACAAGAGTTGGCTAGCTAAAGTCGTCGGGTACACAATGATAGGCTATCACTTGTACAAGCTGGGATATGGCCAGCCGCTTCTCAAATTTGTAACTGCCGAACAAGCCCAGTACATCATTAAAGAGTTACACAAAGGCATATGCGGCTATCACTCCAACGCACGAACCCTGACTAACAGAATCCTCCGCGCCGGCTACTTTTTGCCAACCATGGAGCCCGATTGCCACACTTTTGTCAAAAAATGCATACCTTGCTAGAAACATGGTAACCTCATCCATCAAAAGCAAGAATAGCTCCACATTATATTATCCCCGTGGCCCTTCGCAAAGTGGGGAATGGACATTCTCGGCCCTTTTTCCCTAGGAAAAGGCTAAGTAAAATTCCTTATAGTAGCCATCGACTACTTCACCAAATGGATAGAGGCCAAACCATTAGCCACCATTATAGCCCAACAAGTCCAACAATTCGTTTGGAAAGATATTATATGTCGATATGGCGTCCCAAATACGATCATCACCGACAATGGCCGACAATTCATAGACAAAGAACTCGCTAAGTTCTATACCGGCCTAGGTATCAAACATGTAACCAACTTTGTTGAACACCCACAGACCAATGGGCAGGCCGAAGCAGCTAACAAAGTCATACTAGTAGAATTGCGCAAACGGCTGGATAACGCCAAAGGCCAATGGCCAGAAGAATTAGTGGAAGTGTTGTGGGCCTACAGGTGTACCCCTCAATCAGCAACAAATGAATCTCCTTTCAGCCTAGTATACGGCGCAAACGCTATGATACCAGTCGAAATTGACGAACCATCTCTATGCCGAGAACTGTATGACCCAGTTCAAAATCACCAAAACGTGAGCACCCACCTCGACCTCCTATTTGAAGTAAGAGACAAGGCCCAAATACGAAACTTAGCAGCCAAATAGAGAGCGGCCAGAAAGTATAATTCGAACTTATGCCCAAGATCATTTGCGAAGGGAGACTCAGTTTGGAGAATGGCCAGCAGTGCAAGAAAGAAGGATGACAAGTTCTCCGCCAATTGGGACGGCCCGTACCGAATACGCGAAGATGCCGGAGGAGAAGCATATAAGCTTGAACAATTATCATGCGAAGAGATACCCAATACATGGAACGTGTCCCATCTCAAATTTTATTTCAGTTAAGACACCTATTGTACCGAATACTTGTAACCCTGGGTGTACTCTTTTTCCTCACCTGGTCTTTTTTCCCTAAGGAGGGTTTTGGCCAGGGAGTTTTGAACGAGCCACCCCAAATTTCATGAATAAAACAAATGGTTATTAACCTCACGTCTACTCCTTGTACCTAATTTTAATTTGATTAAGTTCCCCACGCTTACCACAAGTAAGCGGCCTGGGTCGAACACTTGTACTTAATTTTAAATCGTTTAAGTTCTCCACCCTTGCCACAAGTAAGCGGCATGGGTTGAACACCCTTAACCTAATTTGCAATCGTTTAAGTTCCCCACCCTTACCACAAGTAAGCGGCCTAGGTCGAACACCCTTACCCCAATTTGAAATCGTTTAAGTTCCCCACCCTTACCACAAGTAAGTGGCCTGGGTCGAACACCCTTACCATAATTTTAAATTGATTAAGTTCCCCACCCTTACCATAAGTAGGCGGCATGGGTCGTACACCCTTACCCTAATTTGAAATCGTTTAAGTTCCCCATCCTTACCATAAGAAAGCAGCCTGGGTCGAACACCCTTACCCTAATTTGAAATCGTTTAAGTTCCCCACCCTCACCACATGTAAGCGACCCGGGTCGAGTACTATAACTCACAACATACACACAAACGTAATCTCATTAACCAACAAACGTCAATAATACTCATCCAAGTGAATAGGCATATAAAGTAACATACCACACACATAACAACCTCATTCAACAAGCGCGTTCCTATCACATATACTATTGTCAACAACCACCAAACAAATATATCCACAATATGCATCACATTAAAAGCAAGGTAAAATATTATACGAGTTATTACAGACTTAGGATTCAATACAAATAGAAAATAATAAAAACTACATCCTAAGTTGCTTGATTATCACCACCCTCCACGGCCTCCCGCGTGTTCATGTCCTCATCAACTGTTATCTTCTTTGCCTCTTCCTTAGGATTGCTTTTGGCTTCATTGATAAGTTGGTCGTCCACCACATCCTTGTTCACGTCGAACCTCAGATCCGCCACATCCACGTCCTTACAGAAAAAGGTCGCCTACCTCACGCCTTTCTGGAACCCATTTATATGCTCTTGGATGATGCAACCTTTAAGGTCCTAAAGCTCGACTTCTACACTTTCATGATTTTCCTTCAACTCCTTGTAATCTGCCTCAAGGTCAGCAATCTTCACTTAAAATTTTTCCTCTAAGTCCAAGCAGTGTACCTTCCAAGTCCCCAACCTCTTCTTATCTTCCTTCCACTATGCCCTTTCCTTCTCCTACGCAGCCTTCTCTTCCGCAAACTTGTCAACTTTACCTTGCAGTTCCTCTACCTTATCTCGGTTTATCTCCTTTAACTCCCTCACAAATAATGAACCAACCCAACACCTCAATATCAGCACCTTGCTACTAAATTCCACCATAGTTCTTACCAGGTGGTTCGGCTCCATGCTATCAATTGAATTGATCAGCTTCTCCGGCATATTGATCTCAATATCCTTCCGGACAGTCGTCTCTGGCAGCTCAATCAAACCAGCCTCCGGTCCTTTTGTGCCACTAGAAGACCCTGGCCCTAACAAAGCGGCTCACACTTTCTTAACATCTTTTCCTCTACAAGGCCTAGTCGGCAACTCGGCTTTCCTCTTTATACCACCATGCACATGTACCTCCACCAATGACTCTTGCAAGTTTGGAACTTCAGTGTTCCCGACAGTTTTTGCTCTAGCCGCCTTCTCCTTCCGAAGTGTTTGGAAAAGGGTCAGATTCTTCTTCCCAAGTTGAGCCATATGTTCTGCATTGTTCACACCAAATGTCGGTTAGTTAACTTAAACACATTGAAACATTTGAAATTACAAACAGATATCTTCAATATCAATAATCGGATGAACCGAATTATAAACCCTAACTAAGCCCTTAGTGGGCAGTCTATCTGTAAACTTCATCAGCACTTCCACCACCTCCCTATTCGCCGCCGATAGCTCATCAGGATTCATGTCCTTATATCGCCATGGGTTACCCGTCCAACTAAAAGGAAATTTAGTACTCCCATCCGCATTCAAGAAATACGGCCTCCGTCCCTCCTTCACCACCACTTTGAAAAAACCCATCTTTGAAGTGTTTGAACGACTAAGTAAACGCATCCAGCCTGCTTATACTCGGCCTGCTCACCAAAGATAGCCATGTTGTCGGTTGTCGCGGCCTTGTATCATAGAAATACAAAAACGCAAGATGATAAGGCTGCAAATATAACGACTAGCAAAGAACGCGGAAGGCCTGCAAGTATGCCCAGCTATTCAGATGCAGTTGGGTAGGCGCTACATTTAACATACGGAGCACTCCCATGGTGAAGTTGTCTAACGGCATCCTCACATGCAACTACGAAAAATGACACATATACATGTAGAAGAACTTATCGACCACTCCTTCTTGCCCATGACAAACACGCTCAACAACACTCACCCGCTCCAGAGATACTATATCACGGTCCACGTCCCTCCCTATGACAGGGGTACAATTCAGCCATGAGTTAAGCAGCCTTGACCATCCGAACAACGATGACTAGTTTCGAACATCAGCAACCACCCAATCATAATCGACCTTCGCCAGCCAACTACTCTCCGCTATCTCCTCATGAGGGTCTTCCCTCACTTCAGTTATCATCTCCATAGGAATTCTACGCACCCCAACCGTTGGGCTAAGACTCCCCTCCTCAAAACGTCTACCTATATCCTCTCTAGACCGCATACTCCCACTACTCGATGACAATAATGACACACTATTAGTAGTACTAGACATGCATTTTTAAGCAACAAAGATGCCGGTAGGTACAAAGCACTAATCAGACAGCTCTAACGCACGCAAATCTCTGATCTCAGGATTCTTACAAATGAGCCAACAGAACCATATTCCCCACATAACCCTCATTTATAAAGGACGGTCTGAAACACTATAGCTCCTGCCCGCCAAAAGTCACAAAGCATATGAAGCGTCACAATGCACACCATAAGTCACCAACCTTAAAATGACGGTGCAAAACCCTTTTGATTAGACCTCTGACATCTGCCACCCTGTTCAGATTTCAAGCCTTAACACTGTTCATCACACTTAAAGGTTGTGGGACTGGTTTAATACACCTAGGCGGCTAAACGAAATACACCAACACTTTTCATCCTTTGCCACTATAGCTACACCGGCAAAGGTTGAGGGACTGGTGTACTACACCTAGGCGGCTCAACGAAATACACCAACACTTCTCATCCTTTACCTCTATACATACACCAGCAAAAGCTGGGGGATTGGTGTACTACACCTAGGCGGTGTAGCCCAACTATAGCAATAAAATCCGTCTACATAACTCCCAAAGACGCAAATAGTCACCACACATATGCTAAGCGAATAAAAGTAACCGGCCTAAGCCGCTTAAAGAGCAATCGGCCTAAGCCACTAAAGAGTAACCGGTCTAGGCCAGTAACTTAAGGAAAGTAAGCAAGAACTTGACAAATTCAGAAAAATACCAATAAGACCCATAGGGCCCACGATGATCGAACTAAGGGACCTGGGCTAAGGCTCATGCCCACGTACAGCCCAAACAAGGGTTCAACCCATGACGACATAATTAATAATCTATAAATATGCATGGACCCCAGCAATTAAAGGTAAGCATTCATTAATCCCTTAATCACGAGATTTGACTTTTTGAGAGTTCTTGCTGACTTGAGCATCGGAGCCTTCTCCGTAAGTAACCCCTCCCGGGTCCAAACCGGTCCAAACCGGTCCAAAATGAGATACCAATAGATAGCATATACCAGCCAGAAGGAAGCCTACTGAGGAGATTGTGGATTGAGGTATGGTAACGTTTGTATCTGGCGTCTCTTATTTGTTCTCCACAGGAACATATATGTTGTTCGCAAACCTTGGATGAAAAAGACATTGATATTTGCATCGAAATATATATATATATATATATATATATATATATATATATATATATATATATATATATATATTATATGTCATATTAATGCATTTGATGTGTACTTTTTTGAAGTTAACATCCATCCCACATTTGCATTTTCATTGGAAATTTTATTTTTAATTATGGACTGGTATTTGTCTGAAATGTGTCCATAATGTTAACAATTGCATTAAGTGCTTTGATAACATTTATTTGAAACTATGATTTTTCATTGTCCAATGAAATGTGTCCTAAATCTATGATTGTCTGCAAAGGAATATTGGTAACTTACTGAGGGCAAACCAAATTCTTTGTCAAGACACATTTGAAAGTGTCAATTATAATTGTTTTGTACTCTTTTTACTAAATGTATCATTGAAAAAGATAGTTATTTAGGCACAAGAATATGTATGTTTTTACTAAGTCAATTCTTGTGTAATTTTTTTAAGTTAAATAGTAGTTACTACATTGAGAGGTTTATTCATCATTTAATGTTAATCCAAGCATTTCATTCTGATTGGCATTGAGGGCAAAGCAAATTCTTTGTGAAGACGCATTTGAAAGTGACACTTATAACTGTCCAGTACTTTGTGTACTAAACCTATTGTTGAAAAATACAGTTATTTAGGCACAAGAATATTCATCTTTTTAGTAAGTCTATTCTTGTGTAATTTTTTTAAGTTAAATGTTAGTGATTACATTGAGAGGTTTATTGATTATTTAATGTTAATCCAAGCATTTCAATCTGATTGGCATTGAGGGGAAACCAAATTCTTTGTGAAGACGCATTTGAAAGTGATATTTATAATTGTCCAGTGCTTGTGATCATTAAATAAGTGTCTTTCTGAGTTTTAGTTTCTGTCCAACACCAATACCACGAATATTGATTGATTAAATCATTGGGGGTAAACATGTTTTAAATCAAATTGAGTACATATCTTGAACTGAGCAGTGACACAATAATTAAAATATCATTCAATGGCCAAATGGAGCCCCTCAATATGTGCTACAAGACATGTCTTTTTACACTTCCATAACTGCCTTTCTGACATGTACTTTTTGTACAACAGTGTTAGAAACATTATTGATTAATCACGTAATGTGTCCTAAAGATGTTTGAATTTATTTTAAGTACATGACTTGAACTTGGAAGTGCCAAAATAATTTAAATATCATTCACAAGTCAACTAGATCCCATCAATATCTAGCACATGACATGTCTTCTTATAGTTCAATAAGTGTCTTTCCTAGATGCAGTTTTTATACAACACAGTTAGCAGAAATATTCATTCATGACATCATTTCTCTGCTAAACATTTTTCCAATGTAGTTCACAGTGCACATAAATAACATGAACTACAAAAATTGTAATCAATAAGTTCATTATAGAGTACCACACATACTTCTCAAAAGTCAATATTCATCAATTGCAATTCTTCACAACAAAACAAATTCTACACAACCATAGGTTTCATACATTTGCAATGATATTTCATTTGCACCAAACCAAAAAACCAGACACATCCTCTCGTCACCATTTGCAAAACTATTTTGGTATCCCTTTCTTCTTTTGACCATACCCTACAAACGAACTTTGGATTAGATAACTTTTGAACCGTAACCATGAATGATTCCTCATACGCATGTACATATTGTTGTTCTTTACATTTTTGTCTTCTACATTATTTGAATCTTATACTAATTCATCTTCACCTTTGCTAGTGTATTCCAAGTTACAGCATTAAGAGTAACATAATACCTCAGAACTGCCAATCCTTGAAAGTAAGTCATTCCCTTCAATTGTAAAGGCATTTCATTTCACAAGAGTCTTCCATCATGTGAGTCATTCAGGGATATGCTGCTCTTCATTTGGAACATGATCTTCACCCAAATTGGTAGGAGAAACAAATTCATCAAACTTTTCTTCAGTTGTTTTTGTTTTCCTCTCATCCATAGTTGCTTTTAACTTACAAATGGCTCCAAATCAATATCATGTTATTATTGTTCAATTACACCCATAAGCTGCTCCTTTTTTGGGTTCCACCAGAGACATCGTCTTTTCTCTTTCTTTTGTCACACTCACCATCACGTTTTGATAAAGCTTCTTTGACAACTAAGAGACCTAGTTCTTCCTTAGACAGACAAACATCATGAAGAATCTGAAATATTTTTTGAAAAAACCAACAACATTAAATAACTAAACAACTACAATAACAAACATCAACAAAACAAATAATATACAATACCACATGATTTTCAAAACTACATCTTATTGACACATCTCCGACTTTGTAATCAATCCAACGTAACAACCTTGGAAATTTGGATTTCATAATTGCACCCTTTCTCTTCACAAGCAAGAAGTGATCAAAAGCTCATAGCTGCAACATAAAATAATCCAATTAATTTAAAACTAAGTAACAAATTCATATGACAAAAAAAAAACGCTACAACAAAAATTTATGGAAAAAGTTAGTTACCATGATTTACGTACAATAAATATACACACCCCCACAACATGGAAGTGTTTATGATGTAATTGCTTTTTCAAAATAATTGACACGCTACACAAACTCCCAACCAAGTACTCATAGATGACACGACCCAGTTATATTTAACTAGACTAGTCAAATCATCTACAATTTTGAAAAGTGTCACAAATATTGTTCCATTTCTATTAGGCAAAAGAAACTCAGATATGCCTAACAAAATGTACAATCGGCAAAAATCTTCTACATCAAGACACTCACACTTAACTTCTTATTCAATAAACCAATATATTGTCACTAGTGCAGAATTGCATTTTTACCTCGCCTTATAGGCCTCGGTTGGCGAGGAACCGAAGCATATAATGGCGCGGTGGCAATTTTGCAATTACAGGCAACTTTTATGCCTCGGTTCACATAAAAC
>Ga0214545_1005978_pt1 | contig 21562 bp, 14 predicted proteins | sample CNSS4metaG_FD_160064 | JGI IMG/M metagenome (GOLD analysis project Ga0214545, IMG submission 160064) | Root nodule microbial communities from cowpea collected in UCLA plant growth center, Los Angeles, California, USA - CNSS4 | ecosystem: Host-associated > Plants > Roots > Nodule | place: USA...
ATATATATATATATATATATATATATATATATATATATATAACTGACTTGTGTACTAGGTGTAAGTTAGATTTTTCAAAGAATATGACTTGTAATTTGTAATTGTCTATTTCATATCATATATTGACCATGATGTGTTCAATAAGGTTATAAATTTCGTCAATTTTGTTGAATTTGCTCCCTTTTTGTAACAGTTTTTGAATTGTTAACAAAAGATGAACTGTGTGTGTCACGTGTTAGTTCGTTATATTTTTTTAATTTTTTAGTTCTTTTAGTTTTAAAAAAATATTCACATGTCAAGTTAACATTATGATACATGACAGTGTTACTACCACTTGTCAAGTCAATCTAAGTGTTATGTGTCTTATATTCAATTCAGTCCTAATTTTTGTTAATTTTGTTCAATTTAGTTCTAATTTTCGTTAATTTTGTTCAATTTAATACCAATTTTTGTTTAATTTAAATTTTAGAAAGAAAATTCTTCATTATTATTAAAATTAGAAGAAAAATTATTTTTAAAATCAGAAGGAAAATTCTTCAATATTTTTAAAATTAAAAGGACAATCTTTACTACTTTTAAAATTAGAAAGAAAATTCTATTTTTTTTTAAATTAGGTGGAGAATTCTTCATTATCTTTAAAAATAGAAAGAAAATTCTTCATTATTTGTAAAATTAGAGGAAAAAATCTTCATTATTTTTAAAATGAGAATGAAAATTCTTTATTATTTTTAAAGTTAGAAGAAAAATTATTTGTTATTTTTAAAATTAGAAAGGAAATTCTTAGTTACTTTTAAAATTAGAAAGAAAATTGTTCATTATTTTTAAATTTAGAATAAAAATTCTTCATTATTTTTAAAATTAGAAGGAAAATTCTAATTTATTTTAAAATTAGAAAAAGATTCTTCATTATTTTTAAAATTATAAGGGAAAATTCTTCATTATTTTTAAAATAACTCTAACCCTATTTTTTACACTTCGTAAAAATCAAACATAAATTTAATAATTATATCTTATAATATAGTTATAGTTGGTTTAAAAATAATAAAATAAATGTTTAATAAAAATTTCAGTATAAATTTTATATAAAAATTAAAATGGGTCTCAATTTAGAGGGTTGGAGAGGGACATAATTATCATGAATTGAGAATGAATTGAATATAAGACATGTGACATTTATACTAATTGACACATGACACTGACACTAACTTAACACATGACACTAACACTACCACATGATACAACGTTGATTTGACACACGAAAAGCATTTTTTTTAAATTATTTTTTTTTTTAAATTAAAAAACCACGAATTGACACGTGACATGCACTATTCATCTTTCGTTAACGATTTAAACGTCGTTAAAAAATGATCAAATTGAACAAAAATTGGTGAAAATTAAAATTTTATTGAACACTAAAAAAAATGACCAAATTGAACAAAGTAAACAAAAATAGAGACCAATTGTATTTAAACTTAAAACATAAAGAGTTCTTCAATAGAATCTCTTAAATGACATTGAGATATAATGAAATATAGATTCTCCCATAAATTTTTTTGTAATATCCTCTCCTCAATATCAAAAATACATTAATGTTGGTATATTAAAATTCTTTTTAATATATTTTAAGATATCATAATTGATGAGTGTTCATCGTATATTTTGAATACACAATTAAAAGTAACATAGAAAAATGGAAAAAAAATATCCAAATTCTATAAGAAGCAACTTCAACTTTACCAAATTTCCATGTACTTGAGATTTGAGATGGAAAACCTATCTTTTCTTTTCCCTATAAGGAAATTGAGCCTTACCAGCTCGACATCTTCTTGAAAGGAGATATTTCACTTACTCCAAATAGTGAACATATCACACTCTATGAAAAACAGTCAATGTCTCTCTAATGTTAATTCTTCACCATTGTCAGCAATTTTCTTATCATCAAGGAGGCTACCACTTATAGAAAATATAAAGACATTAAAAACATTAATGAAAAGATGGTGTGCCTAAACTCAATAGAGAACAACATGACGATGCGGACTGAGAAGAACAAGGCTGATGAAGGTGTTTTTCCTATGATTCAGAAAAGAAAAAAAAAACATATTTATGAAAATAACATTAATTCAATTTTTTTTGTCTTTGTCAAACATCGAAAATACAAAAACCTTAAATATGCTATAGTAACATTTAATAGCTAACAATTAAATTACATTATTAAAATTATACAATATTAATACAACGACCTCGTAAATTATATTATTATATACTAAAATGAGTAAATATTGTGTATCAAATCATCAAATACAACAACTTTAATACTTAATGATGAACAAAAGCGCAATTGAATTAGAAATAGATGCTTTTAATATAAGAATTAAAGTGCCGCATTAAAATTTCTTCTATAAAACTTAGAGCTAAGATTACCTTCTAAAGTACACTTGGTGAATATTTCGCAAATTAAATGAATGGAAGAACAAGTCCACCTAAACAACCAATGTCCACGTGGGTATATAAATATATATATATATATATATATATATATATATTAATTTGTTTTTATTTCAATTATATATAACAAGTAAAATAGTAAATAATTGATTAAAATATATGTTCTTGATACTAATTTTAGTATTTATCTGTTTTGATCTTATCCTTGTTATGAACCTTTTCAATTTTGGGGCTTACATGATAGTCCTTGCTTCAATCCTGGCGATATAATTTCTTTCTGCACCTTCATAACTTTAATCTTCACATCCACCAAATTTTATTTATTTTATATTTTAGATTGTATACCTAAAATAAAAGGTACATGGATTATATATTTTGAAAAAAAAATTATGGATCGTTCAATTTGAAATAGAATTTTTATTTCAGACTATAAAAAATTGTATTTTAGATTCAGAATGCATTCTCATTTATGTCTTTCGGAATATCACTACTAAAAATTCTCATATTACATCAGAATTTTCTTATAAATTTGTTAAAAAAATTTGTAAGAAAAAACTTTTTCCTGCTATTTTTTCTAAGAATTTTAATTGACAGATAATTCCTTCGTGGGTAATTATTTCCTACAAAATTATAAAATTCACAAAAAGTGTTTTATACAAAATATTTTGCAAAAACATTGACAGTAATTTCCAACAATTTTTTTTTCATAACAAAATTTATAAGTATTTCCTACACAAAAATTTCAAAACAAAATTGATAGGAAATATGAGTTGTTTTAATAGTACACAAAATTATTATAAATTATATTTTGAAATACAAATAAATTTTAGACCATACAATTCAAAATATTATATTTTTTAAATAAAAAAATATTTTAGATTATATATTTTGAAATACAAAATAAAAAATATATTTCAAATTATATTTTAGAATACAAAATTTACATTCTGAATTAGCATTATGGAGGTGCATGAACTACTCTATCTTTTCTTAGGTTAGATAAGCATTAGCTTAATATATTGATATTTATTTTTATCAAGAGTTAGTATATGTAAAGCACTATTTATATGTTAAATTAAGGTGCAAAACCCAAAAGTAAAGTTAGGAGAAAAGGATTATCATTGAATGAGTATTGCTAGAGTGAAACCACAGAACCATTGAACCTTAAAAAGAATGTAACAATATTAAATGAAATACTTAATATGATATAGTTATTAGTTAGCCTATCATTTATATTAAACTAATCTTTTGAATTCACTTGGTTCTTAATCTATCCATTTAACACAAATTCTCATGTTTATCATCAACCATCCCAATCCATTTGAAATCCAACTTCGATTTCAAAGTCAATGAAGATCTCTCTACATAACAATTTTTTTTCCCAGTTCCTTATAATCTTCTCATTTTCACCAAATAATAATATAATAAAATAATGAAACCCAGAATGATGGTAATTTAGGCGTGTGAGGGCGTTAATGGATAGAGTCGTTGGTTTTCTGAGACGTAACTGTAACCGTGCAAATTTTCCAAGTTTTTGTTTAATAGAGTTGTTTTAGACAAGGTAATTACTTTGAAATTCAGGAAACGTTTATAGATGAAAATTTGAATAAGCAATCAAAGACGAGGCAGCTAGAAAAGAAAAATGTTCAATAGCAGTGTGAAAAGAATCATGTGACAATTATTTGCTTCTCCATTTTATTCAAGGTGGAAACTTCCCTTGGTCAAAAGAAAAAAGAGAATATTAATATAACAGATTATATTTCGTTCTTATACGAAAAATATCAGCGTTCATAAAAGGAGGGAAAAAGTTCGTAAAACCTCGGCTGAGAAAGAGATAAATGTTATAAAATAAAATTAATAATATAGAGAAAGAATAAAGCATCAAAGACTAGTTTTTTATGTATCATTATTAGGAGAGAAAAGTCTCTATTTATAGGTATAGAAGACAACTCAAAAAGTACAACTCAAGAGTTACATATTTAATGTAAATAATGTAAATATTATCAATACTAATAGTAATCAAGCTGAATAACTTTCAAGAACTCAATGAACAATCCATAAATTTCATAATATTCCTCATTAAGTGTCCATTGATCAAAGAACAGTGTGTCATTAAAACCTTATTAGAAAAAATCCTTTGGGATAAAAACTTAGTCAAGAAAAAAAAGTACATTATTCTTCATTCTTAGATATAATATTATTCATCACATATTCTATTTCTCCTTCTCATGTAAACTTATGTATTTAAGATGACAAAGTCCAATCTTGTGAACCAATTGCTGAAAGTTCTCCTTGAAAAAGACTTTATAAATGAATCTTTAATATATCATTCTTTCACTTGAGCAATACGTGCATTGTTGTCTTCATATATGGTTGTTGATTCCATTTTTCCTCATGTAATGCTAAAAGTTGCATGATTTGACAATGTTGCTATTATGGTTTATTTCACAGACCGCCATGAAATCATTGTGCCACCACATATGAAGAAATCTCTTGTTTGTGATCAACTGTTTTGAGGATCAAATAAATAACCTGCATCTACATAACTCATTTGATTTTAAATAATTTAGATAAAATGAGACTATATTCAAAGTACCCTTAAGGTAACAAAATATATGTCTTACACTAATTCAATGTCTTCTTATAGGTGAAAAATTATATGTTGCTTAACAAATTTACAACAAATACTATATCAAGTCGAGTATAATAAACAAAATACATTAGTGTTCTTATAGCATTAAAAATATGATATTTCTTGACCAAGAAGTTCTTCATCATTGTGAGGTCTAAAAAGACATTTATCAACATTTTATCGCCTTACAATTGAAGTGCAAAAATGATATAACTTGTCCATATATAACCTTTTAAGTATCTTAATTATATAAACCTCTTGATGTATAAAAAGACTTGTATTTAAATACTCAATTTGTAATCACTAGTGCATTTTAGAGTTTTTACATCGCAGTACTTTTCCACGTTATACAAATTAGAATTTTATGCCATAAAGGCTCCCACTACCCGCATTTATTAATTAATTATTTATTAAATTAATTAATTTCCACGGATCTTACATACCCCCCACCTTGAAAGTTTTCGTCCTCGAAAAAGAGAACTTACCAGGGAATAGGTGAGGATAAGATTTCCTCATGAGATCCTCCATCTCCCACGTCATCTCCTGGGTTACCTCATCCCAGAGAACCTTCACAGTTCAGATCTCCTTCCCTCTGAGTTGTTTGACTTGAGAATCCAAGATTCTCACTGGTCCAACTCCAATTGTCAGGTCCTCGCGCTCTTGGACATCATCTTGCTCCAGTACATGTGTAGGATCTGTAATGTACTTCCTCAGTTGTGACACATGGAAGACATTATGCAAGTTTGCCAAGTGAGGTGGCAAAGCAATCTCGTACGCCATTGGTCCATTCCTCCTAGTGATCTGCTTCGGTCTGATGAACCTAGGAGTCAGCTTCTTTGACTTTAGAGCTCTTCACCAATACCTGCTGTGGGAGTAACACGGAGGAAAACATGGTCACCTGCCTCAAACTTAAGCAGCCTCCTCCTTTTATCTGCATAAGATTTCTGCCTGCTCTAAGTTGCCCGCATCCGGTCTTGTATCACCTTGACCTTCTCCGTGGTCAAGAAGTTAAGCGATGAATTTGGTTCAAGAGAAAACTTTCATGAATCAATATATATTACACAATTGTATATAATATCATTAAAACAAGAAATGGCAGCTCCCCTAACCTGGATTTCCTGCTCCATTTGTGCTCTTAACGTCCCTTCTTGGCCCAAAATTGCCTTATGTATATTCTTCTATACTTGAGTGCACTTTCTCCCCTCAAACACTTCCCTTTGGTTCAGTTTTGGTGTTCTGGAAAACCCTCTTAGGTAGCCACACGAAAATACCTTCTCTCATACACCACCTTTAGTCACTCATTAAGCTTTCACCCTAGTAATTACTACATTAATGTCCAAAAATAAAAAAAAATGATTTAAATAAGGTTTCTTGATCACTTACTAATGTAGCAAAAAATAATCCAAGCATAAAAATATCTATTTCACGCTAGCCTATCATGCACACATATACTCATAACATCATGCCACGTGTTCATATATGCACTCACAATAAATTAATTAATTAAAACATTACATTAATGTCATACACAAGACTTGCACCTAAGTCCCCCTCAAATGCACCAAGCGTGTCTAACCACTTAAGCTACTATTGCTCCTTTGTCATAATTCTCCGTATTAATTACTTTATAGATTCCTTCCTTCACATTTATTAAATAAATATTTATTTATTTACTTAATTTTCCCGAGTCTTACATAATTTCTTCATGCTTTAAACTTTATTTTATTAAACACTTAATAAAATTAACAATAAAAATAGAAAGTTGTTCACTTTTTCTCTAACACACACACACACATACACCCACACCCACACCCCCACACACACACACAAACACACACACACACACACAGACATACCCACACCCACCCATACACACCCACAACCACATACACACAGAAATTGGCAAGATAAGTACTCTTTAAAATATGAATAACCCATGATAATAGAAGAACGATATAGAGGGAGAACAAAGCACAAGAGACTCAAGAGAGTAAGAGATGTGAGTAAGTGCGTGTTTTTGGAGAGCAACAAACCACCTTTTTATAGGTGTGAATGAGGAGGGATGGAGATGGGTTAAAATCTCATGGCTCATGATGAAAATCTTGTAACAGCTCAATAAAAATCATATTGTTGTAAATGCCAAATCAAAACCGCTCTAGCTATAATGGCCAAAATGCAACTGCATATTTTGCAATAACCAAATTTTACTATATATATATATATATATATATATATATATATATATATATATATATATATATATTCTCCTTATGAGAGTTTCCTTGTAATATGGAACAACTTTTATTGTATACCTGAGATAGTCAAGTGTGACTTTTTGTATACTTGTGCTATATCGTTGCGAAAATAATCATAAGTGACTTGTGTACTAGGTGTAAGTTAGATTTTTCAAAGAATATGACTTGTAATTTGTAATTGTCTATTTCATATCATATATTGACCATGATGTGTTCAATAAGGTCAAAAATTTCGTCAATTTTGTTGAATTTGCTCCCTTTTTGTAATAGTTTTTGAATTGTTAACAAAAGATGAATTGTGTGTGTCACGTGTTAGTTCGTTATATTTTTTTAATTTTTTAATTCTTTTAGTTTTAAAAAAATATTCACATGTCAAGTTAACATTGTGATACATGACAGTGCTACTACCACTTGTCAAGTCAATCTAAGTGTCATGTGTTTTATATTCAATTCAGTCTTAATTTTTTTAAATTTGTTCAATTTAGTCCTAACTTTCGTTAATTTTGTTTAATTTAATACCAATTTTTGTTTAATTTAAATTTTAAAAAGAAAATTCTTCATTATTTTTTAAATTTGAAGGAAAATTCTTCATTATTATTAAAATTAGAAGAAAAATCATTCATTATTTTTAAAATCAGAAGGAAAATTCTTCAATATTTTTAAAATTAAAAGGACAATCTTTACTACTTTTAAAATTAGAAAGAAAATTCTAATTTTTTTTAAAATTAGGTGGAGAATTCTTCATTATCTTTAAAAATAGAAATAAAATTCTTCATTATTTGTAAAATTAGAGGAAAAAATCTTCATTATTTTTAAAATGAGAATGAAAATTCTTTATTATTTTTAAAGTTAGAAGAAAAATTATTTGTTATTTTTAAAATTAGAAGGGAAATTCTTGGTTACTTTTAAAATTAGAAAGAAAATTGTTCATTATTTTTATAATTAGAAGAATAATTCTTCATTATTTTTAAAATTAGAAGGAAAATTCTAATTTATTTTAAAATTAGAAGAAGATTCTTCATTATTTTTAAAATTATAAGGGAAAATTCTTCATTAACTAAGGGACCTTTCTGCTTCGGGTCTATTGCCAATCGAGGCATATAATAAGACAATATGCCTCGGTTTTGAATTAACCGAGGCAGTATGGCTTCGTAGGGTTAAAAAAACCCCAAATCCTTTCGCAGCCGCGCAAACCATCTCGATTTTCTTCTTCTCTGAGCATCCCCACACAGCATCCAAATCTTTTCTTCTTCTTCCACTGCACCCCAGCCTTCGTTCCGGCTTCACCATCGCTGCACCGCCGCTGCACCGTGGAGGAGGTGGTTCTGTGGCCGCTGCTGCATCTTCTTCATTTTTGAGCAACTCCACTACGCCGCTGCTGCGTCGTTCCACCAACGTCGCTGCTGCGCTGTTCTGCCAGCGCCACTGCTGCGCCGTTTCGCCAACGCCGCTGTTGTGTCGTTCCACTTGCACCGCTGCGCTGCCACTTCACTGTCAACGAGATTGTTCTGGCGCCGCTCCTTCTTCGTCTTCTCCAAGCAACCATCACGAAGGTTCTATTGCACGCAGCCCTTCATTCCACCTGCATCGCCGCTGCACTACTATTGCACCGTCGAAGAGGTTGTTCTGACACCATCGACAATATTTTTTTTTATTTCTGATACACAATTTGGCCTCAGTTGGAGGAAACTGAGGCAGTAACTACTTTTTCCGCATTAGGTTAATAATCGAGGCATAAACGAGAGTCTTTTTACCTCGGCAGTATATGCCTCGGGTGCGAACCCGAAGCCAAAAATTCAAAATAACTGTTGTTATTTGCCTTCCCTGCACTAGTGAATCTTAAACAAAATTTTATACTTTCAAGATCTTTCATCTCAAATTCTTTCTTTAAGCAATCAATTGCCTTTGTGAACTCATTAGGAGTTCCAACGATGTTTATGTTATATGCATAAACAATAATTATGAGAAATTCATTTTTCAATATTTTCATATAAATAAAAGGATATGTTTTTAACAAGTACTTACAAGGAAAATTATATGCCTTGATTGCTTTAATCCATACAAGGGACTTGTTCAATTTCATTGAATAATCCACTTTAGAATTTGCATTGTTGGATAAATTAAATCCTTCAAGGATTTTCATATAATTATCATTCTTTATAATATTGTTTTGCGCAAAAATCCATTTGTACTTAATGAGTTTTTACAACTTTAGGTGTGCGGACTACAGGTCCAAAAACCTTTGTTTAACAAGCAAATCTAATTTTGCTTTTATTTCATCTTTCCATTTGGCCAATCATTTCTTTGTTGACAATCTTGATCCTCATTGTCACTCATAACATTGATCGTTATATTATATGCTAAAGCATTGTCAACATTGACTTCATTTTGGTTTCATATTATCTTATTCATGACATAATTTATTGAGATCTCATCATTTTCAACAATTTCAGGTACTTGGGGTTTTCTGGAACTTAGGGTTTTCTGGAACAAAGGTTCTTCTGAAACCAAATTATTAATTATGTCAAATGAATCTTGTGATTTACACCTCCTCGATTAGGTTATCTTGTCTTTTTAGCTCCTTTTCTCATTCGAGGATTTTTATCCTTGGAATCAATATGCTTACCACACTTCAATCGTGTTATGAATTAATGCCTACTCATGGTCCTGCCTCTACGAACCTCCCCGCTCGTAGTCCTACTCTACGAACCTGCACACCCGTAGTCCAACACACGTTATCCATCACCTACGTACCTCTTTGCACGTAACATCTCTCAAGTGTGAGCACAGAACATACGAACCTACCTTGCTTGTATCCCCACACGAGAGTAACTGGATATGAACCTACCTGTTCATACCATCACGTGTTAACCACCATCCATGAACCTACCCACTCATGGCACAACATCTCCCGATCCATGTCGGCATCAATGCGTAAAAGCAACGCTCACAAACTACACTAAATTTGCTTGGGCTGGAAGCCTTAGCTCAAGCGACCAAGCCTCTCTCGCTTAAGCTAAGCTTTCTCGCTTGAGCGAGCGTGCTATAGTGGCTCACTGCGAAGTCTCGCTTAAGTGAGCCTCTTCTCACTTGGGTGAGATCGCCTTACGCCTAAAACCAAATCTCTCGCCTAAGCGGCGAGTTAAGCATAACCACAAGACCTTGCACGATTTCTCGCTTAAGCGAGAACCTCTCGCCTGGGCAAGATGATCTTTCGCCCAAAATAGGGCTCTCCGCCTGAGCGAGGTGCCCAAACAGAACCACACAATACTCATGAGTTCTCGCTTAGGCGAGATACGCTCGTCTGAGCAAGATGCTCGAGTACAACCAGGCTCGAGTTTCTGCTATTTTCGCCTAGGCGAGCCTTACTCGCTTGGGCGAGAATAGCAGACATTCTCCCTGTTTACACGCACAGAAACCAGAATTCTAAGCCAAACCCCAATCAAAACATTACCAAACAATTCTAAGACAATAATAATTCTTATGGACATGCTTTAAACACCATTGAACCATCACAACTTGAGATTGAACAACAACAGTCATATAATGCAAATGCCCGCATCATATTCATACCCAAATATACAAGAGGCTTATTAAACATTGTCAATACAACAATCCTCACATTATATCACACAAGCATGAAATACCATATCAATTAAGCATAGAATTATGGAAATATGACTCTAAAAAATGCGTATAACAACATACACAAAAATAGCTCCCCTTACCTGAAATTCCTTGCTCCAATTGATCCTCTAACCTTAGCTTTGTGCTATCCAAGAACCCTCCTTTGCTCTCCATAAAAAATTTCAGCTTTTTTCTCAACCCAAACTCACTTTTCTCTTCTAAATTTCGTCCTCCTCCCAGCACTTTATGTTTTTCAGTCTCTAAAACCCTTCTAATGCAAAAAATGGCTTTTAAATGTCTATAATTAGACTTCATGGTCCATTATGAGTTGTTTTTCCCAGACTCCCTTGGCTGTCCATTGTCTCTAGGGTTTCCCAACCCTTTCACATTCATGCCACAGTTATATTAGCTAAAGTTAAAGAAGTTAATTTCATGCTTAGCAAAGTTTGAACCCACAACCACTTAATCACAAAGTCACAAAGTCAATTGGACAACCAATTCATATTTCATGACAATTCCTAAAATTTTAGGATTACATTATCACTGCTCATATTCAATCATAACCTTAAAATAATGCACAAAATAAAATATCATACAATTGGCATACATAGAACTTGAACCCAAGTCCTCTCACACAATCAAGTACTCTCAACCATTTGAGCTAATACTTTTTCACGTCACAACAATTAACATTAATTGCCATACAGGCTTCTAGTACCTGCATTTATTAAATAATTATTTATTTAATTATTTAAATTTCTCGGGTCTTACAAATATAATGTCTTTTACCAAAACGCGGGAAATAAAACTGTTCATTAAATTACCAATACTCAAAATCCATAAATTTTAACAACCATTAAAAACTCAATGTCTAGTAAAATACTGTTTACAAAATCATAAAAGAAAATCCATGTGATAATAAAAATCTATAAAAGCTTTTCCCAACTAGCCTCTCTCCGATTCTATGCCTCACCAGAACCACCTGGAATATCATCTACTCCCATGTAACGCATTACACGATCATCGCCAAACACTATATATATATATATATATATATATATATATATATTAATAAAATATATGCACACACATATCAAAGGAACTCTATCATTTGATTCTATGCTACATGGCCACCACCATGTTATCCATGTTCTACGTCTTTATATGAATACCTCAAGATACTTCTTTCTACCACACCTACAAGCCACAACTTGTAGAACACATGCGGGAAACATGCTATGGACCACACTACATAACGCTAGGTGGAGTTCTCAATACGAACCATAGTTCATACTCTCGACACTAGATTAACACATTATTGGCTACAACTTGTGATTGCTCAATCGAGTGAAGGCCCTCCGTAGGAGCGATAACAGTCACACTCACAATGGCAACACTCACCAATCTGATCCACAACTCAAGGAATGCTTGTGTACATTCGCCATCCTAAGTCACAACTCAAGGGATGCCATTTCGAGCTATAACTCAAGGAATGCCACGTGTTTATCCTCTATCCCGAGCCCTAACTCAAGGGATACTGTTCCAAGTCACAACTCAAAGAACACTCTAGCAAGTCGATCTTTAAGGTATCATTGAAAGCCGTGTAGACCACGCACATTCAAAGCATACAAAAGTCTTGCTTGTGCATTATTGCCTAGCGTTGATCCAAAGCCGCCAAGCGAAAGCCAGTTCCAGACCGCTTAGCGAAACTTCTCTACCGCCAAGTGCCTTGCGCCTCTGATGCCTCTGTCGTTACAAGTATCGCTTGGCGGAACCACCTTCGCTGCCAAGTGCCATGTGTACCAGTAGCTCTCTGGATTTGGAGCTATCGTTTGGCGGCTCCACTCCCACCGCCAAACGGCACATTAGTAAACGAGTTTTACTAGTTTTTTTTCGCATTGCAGAACCAAGTACCACTCCCTATAATTCTAGCAGGCTCCCTTGGATTCACCCAATTATGAACTCCTACCACTATACTAATCCACTTGATCACAAGTTTATCCAACACCAATGCACTCTTATCATTTCCCTTTGGGATCACATCCCCTTCAACCTCAATTGCAAGTTAAGCCTAACATAAGGACTCCATTCTAGCAACCTTATATCTCATATCTCACTCTGAATTCCACTCTTAATTACTAAATGACTAGAATTCACATTTCCAACCAACTCTCTTGCATCTCCAATGTCAATCACCAACCCTTAGTTTGTACCCTAAGTCCACTTGATCAATTTACAAAGAATCTCCAAATTTTACGTTCCATTCTATGATAAATCTTATTCGTGGTTCTGTCTTAGTTCATATAGTCCACCCAATTCTCATATCCAATTATTCCAATTACCAAACCATAGTAGAACTATTTTCTGCCATTGATTCATGTATATACAACCACAACAGCTCCTTGTATACTAGTTCTCCCAACCTCCTTCCTAGATAATTTTTGACCCAATAGGATCTCGCTCCCACAACAATGCCTCTCAGCCATGTAGTGTTATTTTAACTATGCTGGCGCCTAACGGTAATTTTTGTGCTGCTAGGCAGTGCATATGATTTTGGGTAAAACCTAGATTTTTTCTACACCTGGGAAGCCCCAAAGCCCAATGCACTGTACTCTGATCAATTCTAAGACTCGGCCAGAATCATACCTCCAAATAGTGAGTTATATCAAATCAAATGCAACAATAAGATTCTCAAGCTAGTTCGGTATCCATCATTCATAATTTCAAATCCCCAATTTTTCACACCCTAAATTACATTCATGTCCATTTTTACTCAATCACCTTGATTTACTTTGCATCACAACAATTATCAATATCCAACCTCCCATTATCATATAAGGATCCCTTTTTCCTTGATAAAAACAACCAAAATCTCAAAAACATCAAAATCGAGCCAAAATTTCTCGCGTCGCCTGGCGGGTGCTCATGACCGCCAGACGGATCATACAAAAACCCAAAAAACTGGGTGAATAGGCATGCGTCGCCTGGCGACCAGTTCATGCCGCTAGGCGGTTCCTCTTTAGAATCCAGAATACACTAGAATTAGCATGAGTTGCCTGGCGGTTTTGAAGGCAACCCAAAAGGTATAACTCAAGGGTTACATATTTAATATAAATAATGTAAATATTATTAATAGTAATCAAGTTGAGTAACGCTCAATAACTAAATAGACAATCCATAAATTTCATAATCATATTTAATGCATATATTTTCTTCTTTCTCTATTTATACATAATCATATTTTGTCAAAATAAAAAATATATGCTAATTATCGACTCTTTCCATTACAACTTTTAATTTCATAAATAAACCATGTGTTTATCTTAGATAATTGTATCATATTTCTCAATATAAATAAATAAGTTTATGAAAAAATAAGTAGAAAATATCATATTGGGGATAGTTTTTAACAAATAAAATTATTAATAATGATTATCCCATATGAGAAAATATGCACTAATGCATAAGGATTATTAGTGTCAAATTTGTGTGGCATGTGCATGCGATTCTAATATCATGAACACTAATTTGTTTATGTCAGTCTTTGAGACCGAATATAAGTAGCGTTGGCTTAATTGATGTTAATTAATCACTAATTTTTAAATTGATTTTTTTGATTAAAATAGTTCAACATGAACCAAACCAATGTTAATGTATCTATATTTCAAAATTTTTTAATTTTGTGTCGGCCAAGTAAATTGAAAAATAATTCTTAGATAATACCTCCATATTCAATAAATATAAAAAAAATGGAAAAAAATTATAATGTATGAAAGAGATTAATGACTACGAGGGAGATTATTGTAAATGAAAACAATGAGTATGAAGGAAGGAATGAGGTGAGGAACTTTCAAGTGGGTCACTAGCTAATTGGGCCCATACTGATTTAATTAATAAAAATAAAATGGAGGTTTTTATGGGCTCTTAGCCTATTATACAATTTAAATATTCAACCCTTGGATCAAATTTGTTGTGAGAGAAAATAGTGTGAGGAGACAAAAGTTGTGAGTGCCTTTGGTGAGAAAATAAAATAATCCATCAAAGAAAGGGAAGAAGAAGAAAAAGGCAATTTGTTTATCCTCTGCAAGTTCGTGCAGAGAAACTACCTTGGAGAAAAGGTTTTATTCTTTATCTCATATATTGAGGTTCCTTGTAGTACTCTTTGTGGTTTGTTATCCACCTTGTTGGTGAAGAAAATAATGCTCTATTGATCCTTGGAATCTCCAACAAAACTTACTGTGTACCCATTAATTATTATTAGTGGAAGGTTTTGCTAGACTTCTCCCCCTCAAGTGTGAGTCCCTTCACATTGGCCCTTCCCTCTCGAGCTAACTATCGAGTACCCCTTTTTTGTATCACCGTTCTTCTTAATGAGACATGCTTACCTGACCCACTGCCAGGAAGACTTTCGATACAAGACCTCGTCTAAGCTGGTCACCACACGAACCTTGTTCTAATACCACTATTGGGTCTTTCGAGAGAGATTGACTAGGGAGATACAACATCAATGAGGTATGAGCCCAACCCACACATAAAGGATTGACACGACTCTTAACTCAAAACCTTAAGGTGATGAATTTATGGGTCTTCATCCTTATATGATGCTCAACTTTCTCATTTTTACTCAATGTGAGATTTAGACTCACACTTGGATTCCCAACAAGAACATGGATGAAAAAGAATAGGAGAAAATTGTGGAAGAAAAAGAAGAGAAGAAAATATGGATGAATGTGTGATTGAAAATGATGAGTGTGGATGAAAGAGATAAATATGAGTAAAGGTGATTAATGTGGATGAAAGAGATAAGTGTGAGGAGATTTATGAATGTAAATGAAGAATATAAGTGTGATGAGATTTCTATAGAAAATGGGAGAAGAAAATTGTAAGTAAGGAGATTTGTCATCTTTAAATCTAAGTCATTATAGTAAAAGTAATTTATGGTTCATATTTGTTCTCACCAATGCATACAAATTCATAATGTATATCTTAACTGAATAAAGTGAAAAGATAAGATTAAACTCAAAAATACAAAAAACTATGATTACCTTTTTACTCTTTCAATCTGTCTCCCTTCTTGTCATTTCTTGGTTCAGCCTATACTTTCCTAACCTATACTATCTCACCTTTTCCTCTATGATGTATTTCTAAAAACAAATTAAATATTATCCTTTAAAAATGAATACAAATTGTTCACCAATATTTATATACTCTATATGTACTTTACTATATATGTTTTTCTATATATTTTCATTCAAATTTAATAAATTAATTATTTAATCTAAACTTATCATTCACTACAATTGCTAATATTTTTTTACCAACATTATCAATAAAATATTTTACTTTTTATTAAAAAGATATGATATTACACTTTTTATGTATGTGAAAGATTGAAAGGATAATCATATCATTTTGCACACATATATAGATATCATTGACAATTGAGAATCAAGTGATAAGATATAAACAGTAAATAAATACAACTTTGATTATGAAAACTTTAAATTAGCATTCAAGGATATACACTAAAGTAAAAAATATTGAATAACTTTGTATTTATGAGAAAAAGAGTTGACAAGTATAAAGAAAATATAAAGAAAAAAAATTAATCAATATTTAATAAATTATTTCATATAAACAAAATATATTATATAATACTACTACATTCAATATTTTTAACTAAAGTATTATTGTCAACATAATTAACACAATAACTATTACGTTGAACATATCCATCAAGTATATATAATATTACAACTTGCTTTTCAAGTATTTTATTAATTTATTATTTATACAAAAACAAATAACACATTGTTGTTATTATAAATATGATATCAAATAAATTTTTTTACAATATACCATATATTTTTATACACTTCAAATTTTATTTCGTCTAAATCTAACAATGAATGATTTTTAAATCCACAAAGGTTCATATATTACTTCATACCATACGGTAATGTCGTACAATACTTTAATGCCTTTGTAAGGCTCTCTTATTTCAGTCCCAATCTTTAAGGGTTGCTCTAAAATCTCATGGGCCTAAGGGTTGGTCCATAGTGAGCTAAATGACCCAAACCTGCTCTAACCCATTCAATCTATCTCATTTCAGAAAAAAAAGAACCCTCTACTCCTCTCTTGAGCAGTTGCGAACTCTACTAGGGTTTTGCTTCCTCTCTTACGTTGAGCTAGAAGGACTCCATTGACTCACGTAAGTTAACCTCCCAACTGTTTTCCCCTATTCTAGCTTTGTTGTCTTGGTTTCAATTGAAGTTTCCCTTATTGATCTAGTTTCCCCTCTATTCCACTAATCCCCAGTTCGCTGAGCTAACCTCGAAGCTGTTGTGCTCGCTAGTTTTGGTTTAGGAGTCTTGTGCTAGCTTATTTACAGGTAAGGGAAGCTAAATCCTTCTGTATATTCTGTGAGATCTACTTGTTGTATGTTTATTTCATGTGGGATGGACTGTGTGTGAATATGAGTTGTTGGAATGCTTGTTTGAACCGTTTGGGTGCGTTGGTGTGATTGTTGCACGAGAGAACAATGGTGAGCACTAGTTTTCTTGCCCAAGCGAGCATGTCTCTCCTAGGCGAGATTAATAGAGGCTCGCCCAGGCCATTTCACGCAAGTTGTCGCGTAGGCGACTTACCCTGGTTTTGAGCAAGCGAGTGTCTCGCTCAAGCGAGGGAAGCCTCGCCTAAGCGAGAAGGAGCTAAAGGCCACTATTCTTGATGTCGAGCTCTCGCCTGAGCGAGAGTCCCTCTTGCTTAAGCCAGGCCTTTCTGCCTGAGCGAGAAGCTGGGCGAGAATGCGACCTGTTTGATATTTTCTCTGTTCTTGGATGCTTGACATGTATTTGATTTAGATTATTATATAATTGTATGAGGTGAATGGATATGCATGAGTGAGAAGGTGTATGAGTTGTGAATGATGAACTTGGAAAATCCTTGGCATGTAATGAACATGAAATGGTTGGTTATGAAAGTGGCATGGTATTGATATGGGATAAAATTCTATATTCATGGATGAAGGATGATGAGTTGGTATGGGTTTGACCTGGAATATGAAAGAGGTTTGGTTATAAAGGTTGACATGATATATATATATATATATATATATATATATATATATATATATATATATATGATAAATATTACTTGGTTGTTTGAATATGATTGGTCTGTGGTCAGTACGTAATCCCATGAGCCTCTAGGTGAGACCTCATGGCAGTGCTTTAATGGTCGGGACGTAATTCCATGACTCTTGTTAGTGGGAGTTCATGGTGGTGCCCCATCTATATAATTTGGTAAGGATTCAAGGTAAGGTTGCATCTTGACGCTCTAAGGAGTCAGTTAGTCTCACATAGAGCAAATTGACTCTTATGGTGAAAGTAGCAGGAGGCCTGAAACTCATTAAGGGCTAACTTTATGGGGGGGATTGAAACATTGTAACACTTAGCTCGGGGGTGAGCAGAAGAATCCACCACAAGTGAAAGCATCCGCTGAATTCGACTAAATTATACATATTCGGATGAGTCAAGTCGAGTCTTAGTGTATTGATTGGAAGGTCATAACATGCTTGGATGATGTATGTATATTTGACTATGAAAGTATATCTGATTGCATGATAAAACTACTTTTGGCTCTAGCTTACCCTTCTGTTTGTTTGTTGTGTGTTCTATATATGCGGTTCTTCTCTTTTTGCAATGATCATCAACCTGTTGATGTGAGCAAATGCGAGAACTACCCGTGGTCATTAGGGTGATGGAGGTTCCGCTGCTTAGTCGACTGGACTTGGGCCCTGCTCTTCATGTCTTTTTCTAGGGCTATGGCCCATGTATTTTTATTGATTAGTGCTGCATTTCTGGTTACAATAGACCTTGTACCTTGTCTTGTATTGGCCTCGTGGTGTGTTTCAGGATTTCCTTTTTTTAACTCTTGGATATCTTTAAGGAGTGAGTCTTTACTCTGTATCTTTGCTCGTATTATTATATTATGTGACATGTCATTTAAGTAAGTTTATTTATTAAATGGAACGTTACATTCATGGTATCAGAGCAGTCAATCCTTAGAGTCTGTGGACTTGGATGTCTGCTTTGTTTTTTCTGTGTCTGATAGATGTCGTACCCTACCAAATTAAAACACTTAAAATGCAGTATGTGACATTTGAACCAAGTCATCTCCCAACGACCAATATTTTTGTCCAAAGCTTCAAATTTCCAGATTCAAACACAACACAATAACACAATGGGGGTTGGTAGACAGATTCAGAATGCTAATCAATAGATTAAATTAAATGCGACAGTGATTAAAACCGTATTGACATCCTTGATTCAAACACAATTTCACTTATCATAGGCCACCAAATTAACACCTCGAACTTCTCTCAATCCACTAGATAATAATCCACTAAGCAAAAATTATAATCCAGCTTCATTATGCAATTAAGCAATGCACACATCCTTAAATTCGTGACAGCCAAGCTACATACATTAAGCATGAACATAACTTAACCCAAACACATGCAATTACTCTGTAAATTAAGCACAAACAGATTCATCACATGCATTCCCGAATTTAGAACAAAGAGACATGGCAGATTTCACAAAACAAGCACAACCTCAAAGCTTCATTGCATTTTTCATCAAGGAGTCAATACACGAATTTAGCTAGACATGGAAAATGGAGCACACAAACTCTTCAAATTTGGAATCACAAAAACAGAACCAAAAACCCTAACTTCAAACTCTCCAAACGTAATTTCAACATCAAAAGACGAATTTAAGAGCTTCAATTGAATGGAAAACGATGCAATGGTATAAAAATAGAAAACCCCATCAATGGATGTTGTTCCAAATAAATAAAAACGAAATCAAAACGTAAAACCCTGAATGGGTGCTGTCAAATGTGCATAAAAACGGTAAAAACTAGGCAAAAACGTGAGAAATCGCAATAAGCACTTCCATGGAAGCTTGGAACACGAAAATGGTGGTTGGAGAAGTGTAGAAGATGAAGTGTGCGGCTAGTGCAGGGAAAAGAGACCTAATTCTCGTGGTCCCATCACCCCTTGCCATTGTAATTACAAAAATGCCATTTTGCCACTCAAAATTACAAAAATGCCACTCCTAGGCCTCTAATGTTAGCCCATTCACTCAGATGACGTGGAAATGACGTGGAAATGATGTGGCAATGATGTGGCAAGTCTCTTAAACTAAATATTAATGTCCAAGCTCCAAAATTGCTTCACCCAAATACCTAAAAATAATTAAAAACGAAAATTAGGCCAAATAATGCAAAATTAACCCAAATTCAGAATAATGGCCCAATAAAACCCAACAGATGAAAACACACTAAAGATGAACAATTAAGCACTGAACAACTGTCAAATGGATACACAAGGCTAGTGGAATGAAGGAAAATAATGACTTATCAGTATCATTCTGAATGCCTTCAGTTAAACTCATGTCTTATCAAGCCTAACCTATGGTTTTCCTGTGTGCCAGTGTACTATGGCACCTCCTCGTAGGACTTCACAATCCTCTCAGGGTGATGTACTAGATATCGTCAGGGCAATAGAAGCAATGGTAGCTGCTATGACACAACAGAGTATGGCAATGATGCAGCAACATGAAGCATCAATACAACGACAAGCAGCGTCGCTTGAGCAACAACAGTTGGTGATGCAGCAGATGGAGGCTGCTGAGGATGCTTATGTAACACCCCATTTAATTAATAAATATAATTAAAAGAAGCATCACACCAATTAATAAAAGAAAAGCGGCCCCGAAGTTTAAACCCTACTCCTTACAAGTATCCAAGGAAGTTCAAACATAAAAGGCACACCACGATGCCAAACAGGTACAAAGGTAAACGACAGTAGTTGATGATACACCCAAAAGCTAAAACAAAACATAGGTCGTGGCCGTAAAGGAAAGCCCAAATAAAAGAACTCCAGTTCGAGTAGACTATGCAGCGGAATCATCTCTCCTCTGTTGACCACGAGTACCTCTCGCATCTGCTCCCATCAATAAATTGATGATCATCGCAAAGGTAGAAGAACAACATACAAATATATCAAACAAATAAAAGGGTAAGCTAGAGCCATAAAGATTTCATCAATGCAATCAGATATACTTTCGCAGTCCAATATACACACATTACATAAGCATGTTATGACCTTTCAAATCAATACACTATGACTCGACTCGACTCATCCGGATACATATAATCTGGTCGGATTCAGCGGATGCTTGCACTTGTGGTGGATACCTCTGCTCACCCCCGAGCTATGTGTTATAAGTGTTACAATGAATCAATTCATTCACGCACAAGGTTAACCCTTAATGAGTTTCAGGCCTCTTGCTACTTTCACCACAGGAGTCAGTCCGCTCTAAGTGAGACTAACTGACTCCTTAGAACGTTAGGATGCAACCTTACCTTGAATCCTTACCATACCATATAGATAGGGCACCACCATGGACACCCACTAACAGGGCCATGGAATTAAGTCTCGACCACTGAAGCGCGACCCTGAAAGTCTCACCTAGAGACCCCAAGGAATTACGCACTGACATGGACCAATCATAATCAAACCAGTAATATTTAA
>Ga0214545_1005979_pt1 | contig 21557 bp, 14 predicted proteins | sample CNSS4metaG_FD_160064 | JGI IMG/M metagenome (GOLD analysis project Ga0214545, IMG submission 160064) | Root nodule microbial communities from cowpea collected in UCLA plant growth center, Los Angeles, California, USA - CNSS4 | ecosystem: Host-associated > Plants > Roots > Nodule | place: USA...
ATATATATATTCCATAATAATTCAACCTTACCACTTTTTAATTTTTTTTTGTTAATTTAAGTATAAAAGATGTGACGTAGCTTTTAATAGATAATTTTAATAAATAAAGTATCTATATTTTATATCCTATTATTTGAGTTATTTGGTTCATTTGAGTTGGTTTGATTAGTATAACTAAACATTTTTATTGAATGGAAATTGTGTTGTGAATGATATAGTAAGACAGTGAGAGGGTGGGTTATGTTGGGATAAAATACCCTGTAATGTAATGTGAGACTTTTGATTATGTGAAATTGTGAATTTTTGAGTATCAGAATGGTTTAGGGAGATTTTTTCAGTTAAATAATTATTTGCAACATGTTGGATTGATGAGTTGTTTGTGATCTTAACTGTTGAAGTGTTATTTATTTGTGCTGTGTTAGAAACAATGATAAAAATAAATTTTATATAAAATTACAAATGATTAATTTGTACGTTTTTTTTGTGTGTGTTTAAATTTATGTACAATTATATGTATACCTTGTGAAGATCAGGAAAAAAATGAATATTTTATAAATGTAAGATTTCCTCTAAAAGTTTAGTGTGCTATGATTGTCACATCAGTTATTTCTGAGAGGAAATGCTACTATAGGATTATAGGATGAGGTCGAGTGTATTGGAGGGGACTTTTGATTTGGGAATATTTACATAAAGATGATAACTGACGGTATGATATGAAAGATGATCATACTTAAGGAACCATGCATAGTGGAAGGAACACCAGAATCAGGAAAGTTTAAAGAGTTGAAATAGAAACATAAAGGAAGCTAATGTTTTTGCACTTTTTAAAAATATTTGGTTGATATTGGTTATGTTTCGTGTTCCTGATGCATGAATATTGTTTGTGATAGTGTGAAAATATATTGCTTGTGGTTCTGGTTTGATTTTTGGGTTGCACATGCGTGAGTAGGAAAGAATTTTGTTGTTTTCGCCCAAACGAGCAACCCTCGCCTGAGCTAAAATAGCAGAAAGCTCGTCCAAGTTCTGCTCGAGTTGTCACTCAGGCGACGAACTCCAGTTTTGAGCGAGAATAATCTCGCCCAGGTGAGGACGTCTTGCCTAAGCGAGAACTCCCATAACCTTCCAATGCTCCCTGTTTGCAATCTCGCCCAGGCGAGGGGTTGAGCGAGGGACTCTTATCGCTTGAGCGAGAGCTCTTTAACTTAAGCGAGATTGACAACAGAGTTATTTAAATGCGTTTGTTTCCATGATTGTTTGGTTTACCCTTCTTAAAGTCTGAGGTATATGATGTTGTGTATGTTTAAGTACGATGGAATGATACTGTTATATGTTGTGCTTGACATGAAATGAAGCGTGAATTGGTTGGTTGTGCATTTGCATGAGATTGTGATGCGTTGAGATAACATGAGGTTTTGGTGTGGAAACATGGACATGGTATGAGTAGACATAATTCCATGAAACTCTTGGCGAGATTTCATGGTGGTGTTGTAGTGTATATAATTAGATAAGGATTCAAGCAAGGTTGCATCCTGAAACTCTAAAAAATCAGTTAGTCTCACATTGAGCGGACTGATTCAAGTAGTGAGAGTAACAGGAGGTCCTAGTCTTTGGTAGGATAATGACCCATGGACTAACCTTGTGCGTGGTAAGGTGAAACCCATTGGCAATGGCTCTGTAGAGCAATAGAGGTCACCACAAGTGCAAACATCCAGTAAAACCGATCTCTTTATATTTATACGGATAAATGAGTCAGAGGATCTTGCATTGTTTGACATCACATGCCTTATGTACTTATTGAAATGCTTGTTTATAATCTATTTAAGATTAAATGTTTGTTTATATATACATATGTTTGATGGAAATATCTTTTTATCTCTAGCTTACCATTTCTCTCTGTGTTTGTATTCTCTGTTTGGCTTTTCCTTATTGCGATGATCACCAAATACTTGGTGTGAGCAGATATGGAAGCTCCTGGTGGTCATTCAAGTGATGGAAATGCAACTGTGTAAGCTAGGTTCTATTTTTGTGCTTGTTTGGAGCACAATTTGTGTGCTATTATTTTGTAATTCATTGCAAAGTTGAGCAATATGTTGTCGAAATTGTTTTTTTTAGTTCTGTTATTGACATTGTTCTGTGTCTTAACTTACCTTTCGGTATATTATGGATAACTGTAATAATTATTACCTGAATTACAATTACAATTGTTCTTCAAAAGGGTATTCCTAAGAGAAAAAAACTTAAGGATGAGATATATAATGTACCACTTGAGTTATTGTTGTATATAATGAGGAGAACAGGGTTAGTATGACAGGTGCAAAGTCTCACAATTCCATTCAATATATTAGTTTTTCGGAAGTAAGAGTCTTAGTCTAAACAAATATTTGTAGGATGATTCTTGAAATTTTTAATTATCTGACTTTAATTTAAAACTTTGGTGAAAATTATGATATATTTCCATTATAGATTATTTTTGTGATATTTAGCTCACACTTGCATTTTATATCTTGTGTTATTTTATTCTTGCGATGATAGTATATTATGTATATACGAGAGTAGATTTAGGAGCGGACGAGGATGGAGTTATCCATTAAAGAAGTGCTATAGGAACGAATTAGAGGATGTGTGTTAGTTTTGTTTGAAATGAAAAACTATATTAAGTTTTTAGTTCCTATTTCGAAGTATTTACCCGAACCATATCTTGAAATACTCTACTATTGAGTTAATGACTAAATTATAACTTAGTTTAACTATAATCATTGATGTTATGAATGAGTTATAATCTTAATTATAATTATAACAAAATATAAAAAAATAAGATTGTTACATACCCAATAACACACGGGAAATAAATCAATTTGTTAATAGTGGAGAAGAATAGTTGTTGTTATGATAATTTAGATGTAAAAACGTTGATTTTTTTTGGTGAGATATCATTTATCAATTTTAAAGATTCCAAAAGCTTATTCAATCTTAAAAATGGGACAGTTAAAAAAAATTATAAAATTCAAGGTATATGATAAATGCACTTATACATTCTACTTTAAAATCGCATAAAAAATATTTTAAAGAAATTTGTACATTTTTTAATAGCAACATACATTTATAATTCTAATATAAAATAATATGAAATTCGTCGAGGTTTTGAAAGAAAATCTTATCGAGAATTTTATTTATAAATTCTAAAAGACTTTTTGTGAATTATTTTACACTACATTTTTTCATCATTATTCATTACTATATTTCGATATCCTTTCAATTTAAACTATTTAGTGTAAATTTAAATACAATTAACATAGTAAAATCATTTAGGTTAAATTATTATTTTTTCTTCTATTTATCAAGTAATATTAGTTTGGTCCTCAAGTTGTTTTTTGTGTCAATTTTGTCCTTATTTTTTTAAAAATAATTCAATTTGGTCATTGTCGTTAATTTTGACTAAACGGTATTAAAGTCAATGTCACGTGTCAATTTCTTATTTTTTTTAATTTTTTTTATTTTTTACATGTGTCATTTTACATTTGTGTCACGTGTCAAAATAATTCAATTTGGTCTCTATATTTGTTTTTAGTTTCAATTTAATCCCAATTTTTGTAAAAGCAATATTGTCTATCCTTAAATTGACACTCAATTTATTTTTTGTGTAAATCTTATGATGATACTCTTACTAAAATCGACATTTTTATTAAATATTTGTAGAAATATTTTTAAACAAGCTTTTTTTAGTTTTATTATTAAACAAAGTTAAACCCCAAACTTAATTTCAACTAACAATTTTGTCATCATATATAAAGACATCAAGTGTATCATATTATACAAACTTAATGAAAATTATAAATCAAATAACTTGTCACACATAAGATTATGAATTAAATTTCAAGTTTAAAACAAAACCAAAGTTTAATGTTTTGTATAGAATTTAAAGTTAATTTTAAATATTTCTAAAAATATTTAATAAAAACGTTAATTTTAGTAAGAATATTGTCATAAGATTGATAAATAAAGTGAATCGAGTGTCAATTTAAGAAGGACAATATTGTTTATTTAAAAAAAAATGGGACTAAATTGAAATTAAAAACAACTATAGGAATCAAATTAAATCATTTTGACACGTGACACAACTGTGAATTGACATATGTAAAAAATAAAGTTTTTTAAAAAATTAAAAAAATAAAAAAAAAAACCAAAAATTGACACGTAAGTTTGACTTTAACACCATCTGATCAAACTAATGATAATAATTAAATTGAATATTTTTTAAGAAAATAAAAATAAAATTGAAAAAAAAACTTGAGAACGAAACTAATATTACTAAATAATCCAATGAGTAATTTAACTAAATATTTATTATAATTATTTTCTTATATTTAAAAAAGTGTAATCGAATAATGTGATGGCGTGGGTGTTGTATAAACCCTTGGCAGTATGGAGAATGGAAGAAAAGAAAGGAAAGAACAGAAATTACAGTGTGGAAGCAAAGCCCTTAACCCAGCAGGGGCATCAAAGGGAGAGAGAGGAGAGAGAGTAAGTAACCCAGGAACCCTTTCTCTTTTTCTGTCGTTTTATTGCGAAAACCATTCATTCTTAGCGTCGTTTCGTGTATCTATGTGGAATATCTGTGGTTCACTGAGAGAAGATTAGGAATGGGATTTGTTTATCTCTGTGGCGATAATCGAAACTGAAATTAACCTTATTCTTTTCAAAAATCCTACACCTGAATTTGAGTTCGTGGTCCGTTTCTAGTTCGCAGGTTGCTTCTAACAACTCAGAATCATGTCTTGGTGCACCATTGAGTCCGATCCCGGTATGCAAAGTTCATGGCTTTTTGACTAGGGTTCACGGTTCATGCAGTATTTTGTTTGATATAGATGTTGATTGGTACATTGTTTTAGAGTTGATTTTGCTTCTTTTTCTCCCCAGGCGTGTTTACAGAGCTCATTCAGCAAATGCAAGTGAAAGGTGTACAGGTATTTTTGTTAGACTTATTTATTTTTTCGTTGTATTTAGCTTGGTCTTGGAGTGGGATGTTGGTTTTTGTTTCTTGTTTAGGAGATTTTGCTTCCCTTGGGGTGTGGTTGGGATTTGGGTTTTGAAGGGGACAACAATTTTTGTGTTTTTGATAAATTAATAAATATTCTCGATTTTACTTATTATTTTTTAAAATGACATGATAGATTAATTTGTTTATTTTTATGAACTTTGCATAACTGTTAATTTGGAATTGATAAATTACCCTCCCCTGCTAATTTCAAGGCGCAATGTTGCATTCCTGGGAATATTATTCCCACGAACATGTTTGGTTGGCATTTAGTATCAACATTATAGAGATATTTAATTGGAAATTTTTTCTATTTGTTAGTACTGTTATTCAGGTATTTTTTTAAGAAGTCTTTGTGTTGAACTCTATTGTATACTAGCATCTATAATAATGTGAATAACCCGTTGGAGAGAGGAGAGGGAGAATACAACCAGGGGAAGCTAAAAGTACCCTCCAAACCTTATAAAATGAGAAAGGAAAATGAACAAAATATAGAAAGCATCAATGAAAAGGTTGCCAAGTCTATTGCGGATTGTAGCTAACTCCCTTGAAGCAATCGTGAATCTATGAGCACAACGGCAATTAGAATTGATAAACACAACCTATCCTGTAATAATTTTAGCAGTAAAGAGACTTTCTTAAAGATGCAAGCATTTGATCCAACCAAAGTCACCTGTAGACTTAACATACCGTCTCGAAAATGTCATCCTCCTTGTTTTCTCAAAATTTGTAATGAAGTAATGAACCATCAGAAGCACCACCAAACCCCTCCAAAGGAAAAGGACACTGTCTGCTCAAACAGAAATCTTAAAAGTTCATCTCATGGTAGCAGAGATAAGCAAAAGGGCTGCAGGTCAACCTAATAGCAATAAAAAGTGAGAGTTAAAGAAGGACGACCTTTGTAAAGTTAAAGGGTTTGTGAGGAGGTGAAAGACCTCTATCTAAAATTAGATTTCTCATGGGTTGCCTTTTCAAACAAGAAAGTATGATCTATAGGGAAAATGAAAAATTATGCTGTAGAAGTGGACGGGCTGTCTTTCTACCTCTGCATGTCCTTTGAAAAAGCTTTTACCTTGTCAAAAAGATTTATATTCCTGGACATTAGTTAAAAGCACATTGTTAATTGCCATTTCTTGCCAAATTCAGGGCATGGCTATTTGGAATTATTCCGAGTCTGTTAATATCCTAAAAACTACTAGAAAATTATCGAATATTTCAATTCGATGACCATGGAACTTGTTAAATTTTGTGATCCAAAATAAATCTGATAAATTACAGGGCTTAGCAAAATCAATTTATTTTTCGTTTTGGTTCTAGTTAGAATGCTATCCTCAATCACATATATCTTGGCAGGTTGAGGAACTATATTCTTTGGACATTGACTCTCTCAACAGCCTAAGGTTGGTGCGCTATTTCAGCTAGTTTTGAACTTCCATATGTTGTGATGATTAATTTGTGAATGTTGGACTTCTATCTGTCTGGGGATTTTATCCTCGATTTCAGGCCTGTTTATGGGTTGATTTTTCTTTTCAAATGGCGTCCAGGAGAAAAGGATGACCGAGTCGTAATCAAAGATCCCAACCCTAACTTGTTTTTTGCTAGCCAGGTTATTGTTACTATTTTAATAATTGAAATCTAAAATCACAATTGTTCTCTGCGTGATTTTATTGATCTCGGGTTGATTTGTAGGTAATAAATAATGCTTGTGCAACCCAAGCGATCCTGTCCATTCTTATGAATTCACCAGATATTGACATTGGTCCGGAGCTGACAAAATTGAAAGAATTTACCAAAAACTTTCCTCCTGAACTAAAAGGTTTAGCTATCAATAACAGTGAAGCCATACGAACAGCCCATAATAGCTTTGCTAGGCCAGAACCTTTTGTCCCCGACGAGCAAAAGGTTGCAACTAAAGATGATGATGTTTACCATTTCATAAGCTATCTACCTGTTGATGGGGTGTTATACGAGCTCGATGGATTGAAGGAGGGTCCTATCAGCCTTGGTCAGTGCTCTGGTGGGCAAGGTGACTTGGAATGGCTGAAGATGGTGCAACCTATGATACAGGAGCGCATTGAAAGGTATTCCCAAAGTGAGATAAGATTTAATCTCCTGGCAGTCATCAAGAACAGGAAAGAGATGTACACTGCTGAGCTGAAGGAGCTTCAGAAAAGGAGGGAGCGCATTTTGCAGCAGCTGGCAGCATCAAAGTCGGATAGACTGGTGGACAATAGCAATTTTGAGGCACTGAACAATTCCCTCTCTGAAGTGAATGCTGGGATTGAAGCTGCTACTGACAAGATCTTGATGGAGGAAGAAAAATTCAAAAAATGGAAAACAGAAAATATTCGTAGGAAACACAACTACATACCCTTTTTGTTTAACTTTCTAAAGATTCTTGCTGAGAAGAAGCAGCTGAAGCCCCTCATTGAGAAGGCCAAACAGAAAACAAGCAGCCCGTGAAGAACGTTTAATACAAACTTTTTATGTGGATTTCCCGGATATGAGTATGCCCATATGTATCACGTTGCACTTAATTTTTTTAACATTTTGTTAAGTACTGATGCACAAGCTTCTTCTGATCCATGGATATAACTCTACCCTCTTTGGTAAAGATTCATTAGTTCTATTTACTAGTGGTTCTGGGTTAAATAATATATTGTTAGGGGATGAATTTAATCTTCAAAGTTAGTCTTTACCCCCTTCTCATATCCTCGCTTGTATTCTCTCTCTGCAGTTGAAAGACAAAACTTTCGAAAACTAGTGATATCAAGCTACTCCCCACCTCTTCTTTCCTTGTGAATGAGGAAGTGCCATGAATGTTCCGAAATGTTTAAGGAAACCATCACATTTTGTTTGACATTCCGAGGAATGTACAACATAAATGTTCACCGTGAAAATTTGATCCGTAAAATACTAGTTTTTCAACTCCCGTACTACTGATGCTCTGGGTCTTGATTTTCTTTGCATAATAATGAACCGAGTATATTTAAGCTTTGGGTTAAATAAGATTTTAGTTACTGAACTCTGATGTTAAATTAAAATTTGTCACTCTTGATTCTTCTTGCATAATAATGAACTATGAATGAATATGGTACTTTAAACCTAATTATACATTAGACAGATCAAAAAATGTATCAAATTTTCAGATAAGATAAATCTCAATTTCCTGTCAAAGTTAAGAAACTAACAACGTATTTAACATTAAGTTTTTTTTTTTTCAATTGTGCAAACCCTTTAAATTTGATAGTTAGTAATGAAGTTGCAAACTTACGAGTATACTTTTGCATGCAACCTTTCCCGTTTATAAAAACACGTATATAAAATATAATTTGCAAATCACTCCAAGATGCAGCAACCTTGCTCTTTTATCATAGGGTGGTATTTGGAACGATCCTTATGTCTTGCCATTTACCATTTGATTTAAATTAAACTTCTTTCACGATCACGAATAAATAACAATAGAGGTCTTTGCACATAAAGAGAGGTAACTCAAACTTGTGTGTCTTGCACATAAAAAACATCCTAAAATTACGAAACATATTTATCTAGCGCACTCCGTAAATAGTGCAAGCCAAATTATTTTTTATCTTCATAAAATTCAAAATTACACAAGGTAAAATTCAAAATTACACATGCTCAATCAAATGATTAGATGGTATCGTGTAACGGTAACGGTGGTTGTTACTTGTTTTACAATAATTTTTTATTATTCTGATAAATTCATTGGAGAAGAAGAAAAAGGTTACGGAGAGAGAAATAACACATTTAAATAATTTATCTAGTAAAATAAAAAAATAAAAACAACGAATGTTATCATATGTTTATGGGAAGATAAGAAATTAGAAAGCACGTTAAAGCGAAGGTGGCATGAGCATTTGCATTTCCCTCCTCCATGACGCTAGTTGCTTCAATTTCTCCTCCTCGTGTTGCATTACATTGAGGAAGAGTGTTATATGTTTCTGATCCTGAAACGGTACCGTAGCAAGAGTTATAGCTATTATAGGTAGTAGCGTGCGTGGTTGATCAATGATTTGATCAGAATTGTGATCGTGGATCGAAGCAATGTTCAAATTCTTGAAAGAGGTGGTGGCTGGATCTGGCACCGGCCTCAAAGATCTTCCGTACAATATCGGTGAACCTTACGCTTCTGCTTGGGGCTCGTGGCTTCATTTTCGCGGCACCTCCAAGGTAACTCAATGTACATATTTTTTTTATTCCTGAACGAGTAACTCCTAGTCCAATTATGCGTGCATAATGTTTATGTCAATGTTAGCTTCAATTGGAAGCTATACCTAACTAATTTGTCGTTAATTTGGTTTTGGTTTTGGTTTCAGGATGATGGTGCTCCAGTGTCAATATTTTCTCTGTCTGGGAGCAATGCTCAGGATGGACATTTAGCTGCGGGTCGTAATGGTGTTAAGCGTCTACGCACTGTAAGCTTTGCTTGTATTGTGTTGCTGCGGGGTTTCAAATTTTGGATGTTTTTCTCTTTTTGATGGTGCACCGTTTCAGGTTAGGCATCCAAATATTTTATCTTTTCTTCACAGCACAGAGGTTGAAACTGTTGATGCTGGTTCTCCCAAGGTTACAATTTATATGGTGACCGAGCCTGTGATGCCGCTGTCAGACAAGATTAAGGAGCTAGGTCTTGAAGGTAGCCAGAGGTATGAATGCAGTTTCTGCTGCATGATGTGGTTCAGTTGCTAAAACATTGATTGGCAACTTTCATTGCACATGATTTCGAGTGTAACATTAAATTAAAATAATGCAGGATGAAAGCTTTTGAATTTCAATTTGATTTTGATTTTGCTATTTTGTATCAATTGGTTTTTGAATTGAGAAAATAGTATTCATTTGTTATATTTTACTCCTTATCGTGGTTGTAGGGATGAATATTATGCTTGGGGACTGCATCAAATAGCAAAGGCTGTGAGCTTCTTAAATAACGATTGTAAACTGGTGAGTGTTCATGAGCTAATATAAGTATGGTTTTTATGCTCTCTGGTTATTGTTTTGTTTTTTTCTTGATAAGCTTTGCGTGTTGCAGGTTCACGCTAATGTTTGCTTGGCAAGTGTCGTTGTCACACAAACTTTGGACTGGAAACTCCATGCTTTTGATGTTCTATCAGAGTTTGATGGGAATAACGAAACTTCCTCTGGGCAAATGCTGGTAATTTAGTGTTTGGAAGTAATACCTTCTTTTCTTGTCAACTTTAGAACATGTTTCTTGGTATGTGGTTGAAAAAGGTCACGATGGCCTTACACTTTAGCAGACCCTAGTGTGACATCAAAACAAGCTATAGGCATGTGTTCTCTCTTGAAAGAGGGAGTCTTTTTTTCCCAGGGGGGGATGGGAAGGACCTCGCTACGATTTATGACACCTTTTTTTTATCGTCTAAAAGAAAAAACTCAAGCTGTGAAGAAACCTAATATCTATTCCTCGCATGTTTTCCATTCAGCAATATGCATGGCTTGTTGAAGCACAATACAAATCAATGGAACTGGCAAAATCTGACTGGGCTGGAATTAAGAAGTCTCCTCCTTGGGCCATTGATTCTTGGGGCATGGGTATGTTATTCTCAGTTATAATGCATTATGACGGCAATTTGAAATATTAAGTGCAATGGAGCCAATTAACATTTTGGCATTGTTACAGTTTCTCTTGCTTGCTGATGGTCGCATTTCATGTCCTCTTACTAGCCTAATCAATATGGTTGTACCGTGGTGCCCAGAACATATATTCTGGAATTCGTTTTCATCTATAGCTGGCCATAAACAAATGAATTTTACTTGTGAAACTACTTTAATTTTCTTACTAAAGATATAAAAACCGATATTGAACCTCACCAAACATCTTAAGCTTTTGCAAAAGTTGGTCCTTGACATGGTATCAAAGTTTCTATGATAAAATGGTAATGAATTTGATCCTCCACCCCTGTTTCTTGTTAATCTAAAAGCTGAATTTCAGCAAGAGAAAGATACAGCCTGTAAACTATTTATGCTTCTGATCCAGAGGGCCCATTTGCAAGGAGGTAGGCTATTGATATAAAACCAATCTTGAACCATCACCTAACTGCTTAAGTTTTTGGACAGAGTGGTGCTATAAGTTAAACTCCATGCCCGTTTACTCTGGGGGCTTGGTTCTGTTTGTAATTTACTGTTTTTGCTAAGAATGGATCATAATATCAATTTTTGTTCTTAGTGAAGAAGGAAGAACTAGAAATAATGTATCTTATGCTTTGCATAATGTTACGATAGTTACCAATCGACTTCTTTGCAGTCCTAGTAAGTAGCAAATCATATTTAGTTTGGAATTTATTGTTTACATATTTTGTTTAACCTTTTCCCTTATAAGTATTCCTTAAGAGCATGGTTATATATCAGAAAAAAAAAATGTTACCATTTGTCCATGCATTAGTAATATTGGTTAAAATGATGTAAACTGCACAGATATTGTTGGTTTACAGAATAGACCTCTCAAAACCAACAAATTCTTATTTTATAGGTTGTCTTATCTATGAGCTATTCTCTGGTTTAAAGTTGGGCAAAACGGAGGAGTTACGCAACACTGTCTTCATTCCTAAGGTCAGCCTGCTTAGGAATTTACTGTTGTTGTCTTTGTTCGTGTTACTACATATAATGTTTATTAAGTGAGGCTTTGATCTGTTGGTTACTTTTTTATATCTCATTCTAATAAAATATTCATTCTTCATCTCTGATTGTCTTTTTGTTTTTGGCTTACAGTCTCTGCTTCCAGATTACCAGCGGTTGCTGAGTTCTACACCCTCTCGTAGATTAAATACATCAAAGCTTATAGAAAACAGCGGTGAGTGCTTATTGATATATTTATAATTTGTTTTACAGAAACTTGGTTAGCTTAGCATTGTTACAGTTTTACTTCTTTGTTTGAACTTTGAAGGATTGTTTTGCAATTTGTCTTATATGCTATAGGATACAGTGTATTCCTCTGTCAGGCTACTTAAAACTGTGCTAGTTATGTCTAGGTATTTTCCATTCGGGCTGGCTTTACTGCGGTAGGATTGTCATAGATTGTAGTTTAAAACTTCATGGGAACGTTGGTAATTATTGGAGTTTTGATAGCCTTAGTTTTTTTGAGATGGTTGCTTAGCATTTTTGGAAGAGGTTCCATGTTTGATTAATACATTCAAGTGTAGTTTATAGCTTACCAGAATGCGTTTAAAACTGATGTTGTATAACTCTAACTTCCTGAGTTTACTGTATATAAGAGAATAGAGAAATTTAATGGCTTTTCTTGAAAAGAGGATTAATCAAGGAGAGGGGGTGTTGAGTATTACATGCATGCAGAGGTTATGGTTTATATGATAGAGTGTTGTTGGGAGCACATTCTAATGTAAATTGATCTTAGCTTTTTCAGATTTAGGACTTAGGAGGGAATTCTTCTGCTTCATGATCAGGTGAAAACAAGCTAAAATAAAATCCAGTTCAATAATCTATACCACATTCTAAATGTTTGCTTTTCTTGTTTTGAACTTCTAATAGTTATTATTTTCTGTCATGATATAAATCTCTGCAACTTTAAGTTTGTTGGTAATGGATGTGCAGAGTATTTTCAAAATAAGTTAGTAGACACGATTCATTTCATGGAAATTCTTAGTTTGAAAGATAGTGTTGAGAAAGACACTTTCTTCCGCAAGCTTCCAAATTTGTCAGAGCAACTTCCTCAGCAGATTGTGTTGAAAAAGGTCTCTTTACAAGTTCAAATTAAAAACTTTTAATGTTCAAAATTTTATCCCAATTGATTAATGAGACAATTTTGGTTTTCGCAGTTGCTTCCTTTATTAGCTTCTGCACTTGAATATGGTTCAGCCTCTGCCCTGGCTTTGACTGCATTGTTGAAAATGGGTTCCGCACTGTCAGCTGAGGAGTTCTGTGTCAAGGTGTATAATAACTTCAATACCTTTATGATGCCCCTTTTCTTCGTTCTTTCTTATTGTTTGATTCTCTCACTAACTAGGACTCATCTCATTCCTGTATTGGATTTCACTATATTATACTTAGGTGCTTCCAACCCTTGTTAAGCTTTTTTCATCAAATGATCGAGGTATTCGAGTTGGACTTCTACAACATATTGATCAGTATGGGGAGTCATTATCAGCACAAGTTGTTGATGAGCAGGTACGTTATCAGAATAAGATTGTTTTTTTTTTCCGTGGTATAATATATGAAGATTAATGTTATCAATGTGGATATTTTTATTCTATTGTTGACATTTGATGATCAGGTTTACCCTCATGTTGCTACTGGGTTCTCTGATACATCCGCTTTTCTGAGGGAACTTACTCTCAAGTCCATGCTAATTCTGGCTCCAAAGGTCTGTCTTTTAGTATTCATATTGGCTAAATTTCTGTCTTTTCGTAATGTTATTGGTGTAATTAGAATTTTAGGCACTAAAAATTTGTTCAGAAGAGGCGTGGGTTGTGTTAGAGCTTGGGAATTAGCATCACGGAGAAGCTCCTATTGCTATTAGAACTACCAATAAATCTTAATTACACTAATCTATGTTTGAATAAGTACATGTTTGGGAATGACTAAATTTCGCGAAATTATTGCTAATTTTTTAAGATAAATTAAATGTTTTCAAAGAAGTTGAATGATGTTGGGTTTGCATAATTGATTTTGAATGCACATCAATGAGATAAATGGGTTTCTTGTGATCGCTTTTATAATACCGAATTGTCTTTGAATTCTGATTGACTCTTAAAATTGGTTTTTGATATTATATAAAAGAAGAAACTAATTGAGACAGAGAATATTACACAGAGAACATATGATAAAGAACTCTCCTAAACAAAAGGACAGAAATAAGAAGTACCAAGAAAAAGAAATTCAATGAAACGAAGTGTACCCAATCGCTCAGTATATGTTAGTGAACTCTGTTAGCATCTTAAGAAAAGAAAAGTTAACATAGTTAGAATATTAATGAATTAGTTCGTTCAGGTGTTAATTAGATATAAATAGGGGAAGAAGGATAGGAGATAGAGTGAGATGTTCAATTATAAGTTGAGCATTAGGTCTTTGTGAAAAGAGAGATTCTTTGTAAAGGAGAACCCTTCGAGAAGAGAGTGTTGTTTTATATCTTGTTCTATTGAATAAAATCTTTTTTTTTCTCTTTTCAATTTTTGGTTCCTGACACAACCTCAATTAAATGCCATGTTTTTGAACGCTTTGTTCCTTTTTCTTTACGGGTTCTTTTCTTCTTTTCCAGCCCAAATCTTCTTTTCTATTTGATGAGTCTTTAGTAGCTAATTTTATTTGTTAAAATGTTATTTGTCTCATAATTGCAGCTGTCTCAAAGGACCTTTTCGGGGTCATTATTAAAGCATTTGTCAAGGTTACAGGTACTGCTTCAACTATTAATGTGTGGGGAACGAAAGCTGACTGGGAAAGTGAACAATTTTCCTGGTTTTTCCTTTTCTAAAATTTATAAAATCTACAATTTGTTCTCTATAGGTCGATGAAGAACCAGCTATACGAACAAATACTACCATCTTGTTGGGAAACATTGCAAGCTACTTAAACGAAGGGGTATTATCACATGATGTTTTCTAGTTCAGATAGTTGCCGTACTTTTGTTTATTGTTAGAAAATGTTCATTGGTTAATAACTCCTCGGAGCTTTTTCTCAGACAAGAAAAAGAGTGTTGATTAATGCATTTACAGTCCGTGCTTTACGTGATACCTTCCCACCTGCTAGAGGAGCAGGTATTGGACTTACCCCGAACGACGTATTACATTTTTTCTTCAGTTTTGCAACAAAATGTATTTTTTCACCATTTTAAATTTTAATTTACAGGCATTATGGCTTTATGTGCTACCAGTTCCTACTATGACATCACTGAAATTGCAACTCGGATTCTTCCTAATGTTGTTGTGCTCACAATTGATCCTGACAAGTTATATCCTGCTGATGCTTTATTTTCTTATATCCACTTTCAATTTGTGAACAAGTTTGTTAGTCAATTGATTTCTATATAACTAATATTTTTTAGTTGGTTAAATCCTTTTTTAAAGAAAAAAAGTTCTTGTGTTGCACAGTTGCTTCTTAATTCCTTTTTTTATGTTTTAAATTTTTTACGTTAGGCTCTTAAATAATGAATGTTCTTTATTTTTGTCCTGTGTGCTAATTTGTATGTTTTGCCAATCCTCATATTCTGCATAGAGATCTTTCTTTTCCTTGGAATATTTCACCTTTTTCAAGGCAGTGATTATATGTTTTTCTTGTCATGGTTCAAACAGTGATGTGCGATCTAAGGCATTTCAAGCTGTTGATCAATTTTTGCAGATGGCGAAGCAATATTATGAAAAGGTATACAATAAAATTCTTTTTGACTGTTGCCCAGATGCATAATATGGTTCTAAATATTAGCGTGTATCTTTGAGAAGAAAATAAATTTACGTTCAGAGTTAATTTTTTAAAACCCTAATTCTAATTTCATGTAAATCCACTCAGATGGCATGGGTGTTCCATTTCATTTTATCACATGCCCTTCTTTTTCCCCCTTCCAACTCAGGTATGGGATGGAATCAATCCCTTTTTTCATTCCATTATAAAAATTATCCAAACAATGGAATGGGAATTCTCTTCTATTCCAAAAAATTTTATTCCATTCTTCTGACCATTATATATCCAAAAGCATATTCTCCCTTAAGGAATAACAGTCATTCTTAACATCTTATAAATTCAAAATTGAAGTTGTTTTGAATTAATAACTTAAGAATTTAAACGGGAAAGCCTTGGTGCAAAGGTAATACTGTTTCCTTGTGATCTAAGGTCACGAGTTTAAATCTTGAAAATGGCCTCTCTCTGCTTAGAGGGGCAATGCTGTGTACATCCACCCTTGCTGTATCCAACTAAGTGGGAGCCTTGTGCACTAAGTCACTCTTTCTTTTCTATTTTAATAAATATTTTTTAGATTCTACCTACTTATACATATCTCCCTCATAATTTATTTTTTCTTTTAATTTAGATTTTTTGGACTTTACCTAAATCTAGAAATAGTTGTGCAGTGTACTCTAGTTCCTGCTTTACCTACTAATGCTCTTTGTTACACATTTCTCAGAAGGAAAATTCACTGTTTAAAGAAAGTGTAACTATTCTGGTTATCCCGTAAGGCCTGCTTCTCATCATTTAAACTAACAATATCTAGGATGATTTGCATGGGCCTACAGCTGAACGTCCATACTTATGTATGTACAGTCAGGGTATTCTTTTGCTTATGCACTGCCATCGTCCTGATCGCAGTAGTAAGAATATTTGCAAAACATCAACGCAAGTGTGACAAAAGGGTTGAAGCCAAGGAAATTAGGGGGTGTTTGACAATTATGATCTGTACATTTCGAGAATAACCTAACATAAAATTTTACCGCTTAAGTATTTTAGTCTTGCACCAAATTAGAATGGCTCATGTCAGGCCAGCATTTGAAGTTTTGTAAATGATCTGTAAGTTTCAATAACTGTCTTAATAGTGACAGTTTGTTGCCACCTTTAATGGTGAATTGTGATACTGATGTTCATGCTCTTATCTTTAGACGAATACAGCAGAGGATACTGAGGAAGCTAGCATGGGGATCTCTTCAATTCCTGGAAATGCTGGTTTACTTGGGTAAGTCAGTTCAAACTTTGTGGCCTGGCTGTTCACATATTAAACAACAGAGAATAAGTAGTGCCAGCTGGAGTTTTACGATATTGAGTAATTTAGTTTACACTATTTAATGTGAAGTTGCGCCTGTTTTTGTTCTAAATTAGTCAATTAAAAATGCATGGACTCTTTGTTGTCTACTTATGTAGAATATTAGTAGTAACAATCATAGCTAGAACAAACACGCCATTGAGTGAAACACACACGCCTCTCTCTCTCTCATTGAGTGAAATTCATGTGGGTTTTGCTAATTACGTAGGTTTTTTTCCTTATTTGGTGGGGTCCATTCCAAAAATAGTGGGACCTACAGGAATTTCAACTAATGGATAGTGTGTGTTGCTATTACGCCTCTTGATGTGATGGTGTATAGTATACCATGTAAAAATTTGTCTTTGTTTGGGTTGGGAGGGTTTGTGTCTAGATTTTGCAAGTTTCAGTATATAAACTAGTTAAATGATGCTATCTTTTGTCATGCCACTGTAAGAAAGGTACTTAATCAGTTGAAAAAATAAAAACCTGGCAGTAGTTGTCTTGTCTAAACAGTCCTGAGGAGCTCAGCATCCCATTAGGGGTGCCTGCTTTTCTAGCTGAGATTCAGTCTTCTTTAATTGCACCTAAGCTGCTGAGCTGTTTCTTTGCATTATGGTTTCTGACTTATTCTCATCATTGTGTAGATGGGCTATGAGTTCCTTGACTCTGAAGGGTAAACCTTCTGATAATGCTCCAGTCTCTTCTGTGAGTTCTACGGCACTTCCTCCAGCATCTGCTAATGCAGGCTCGGGTATGACAGATGATCGGTCTCTTGGCTATTTTAAATATGATTTACTATTGTGTATTCCTCTGAGTATGTGATCAAATCTTCCTCTCCCCCATCCATTTTTGCCTGCTAACCTTCATAACTCAATACACAAGGGTAAAAAAATATAAATTTAGGACAGATTTATCATTATAAACTAAATTAACTACTTTTCTTAATTCTGATGAACAAAGTAATTGAGGCTCATAAATAAGAATGCAGAGAGTAACTTTAAATCTGGTAATGCTTTTGTAACCAACTTGAGTCACTCAGTTCGCTAGTACTTCAGTGGAATAATGTCATCGTCTTTGATGCGCGTTTTGGCACGTAGGCAATTTAGGTATTACAAGTTCGTCATTGCATTTGTTAATATGTTGAGATGATGAAATCTTTTTAATAGTGAAATTTTTGCGAGAAGGACGGAACAGCTTGAAGAACTTTCTCTCTCTCTCTCTCTCTCATATTTGTATAAATTTAGTAGAAAATTGAGCAGCAGGTCCTATGATGGGTGGGGACAAAGTAGGTTAAAATTGTGCTACGACGCCTCGTTCCTTTTTCATGTTCATTTTTTATTTTCGTGTCTGCTGAACCTCTCACGTTTAAAGACAAAGGCTTTTCTTGTAGATGATGGGGTTTAAGGTCATAAAAAAAAATCTTAACCTGACACTTTCTTTTTGAAGTGGCCCGACTAACTTAGTGTGCCCAAAAAAATCAAACTCATTAGATGTGGGCGTAATTTTATGTTATTAAATGAAGAAAATAATGAGAAGACTGAGAAACCGTGAGGCGAAGGCATAACTGAAGATCTCATGCATGATCTCCCCTATCCATCATCCACCTTTGAGGAAAATCTATGCAATTTGCCCCCTTACCTGATCTTTTGACGCTGCAATTTGTTCTGCTTCATTCCGAGTAAATCTTTACAATTGAACTCTTGCTTATTTAACTTCTTGTTTGGGTATTCTAGTTATAGATACTCCTCCAACAGCACCTCTTCGTGTAAGGTCTGCGCCAGATTTTGCTGAGCAACCTGTCCCTACTTCCCCAACATCAACAGACGGCTGGGGAGAAATGGAGAATGAACTCGACGAGGAGTGTGAAAATGACAAGGATGGGTGGGATGATCTGGAACCACTTGAAGAAATCAAACCAACTCCAGCTCTTGCAAACATTCAAGCAGCTCAAAGGCGGCCGGTTTCGCAACCTGTTTCACAGACAAAACAAGGTATTAATTATTCAACTATTAGCAGCAGTTTGGTGAGGATTCCTTATTTACCTGTTTGCTAGTTACTATTTATAATTTTCGGCTCAGATTGGAAGTTATTTATCCATTCACTTGCATTGAAAAAATGCTTCTATGTCAATGCCAATGATTGATGCGACTGTATGATTACTAGTTCAGGTTTGCAACTTTTGATTGAATTTAGCGTTTAGTCACCCTTTGACAGGGCATGAACTTTGTTTCTTTGTTGCATGATAGGATTATTGATTTGATGATTGCTACTGAAAAAAAATTAGAGGTTTGTTTTGAAGATTATGCTGCCATTTTATTCACCCTTTCCTCTGTGCTTTAAACTTGAAAGTTTGACAGTGTCCCTACTCCCTAGATACAAAGGATCATCCCCAACCTAATTACTCAAATTCAGCTATTTACTTGGTGAATTTTATGCATTTGTTCTAATTGGAATTTTTGTGTGTAAATTAGCCGCGAATTTGCAATCCAAAAGTACATCAAAGTTGAAAAAGGATGAAGATGATGAGTTGTGGGGTTCGATAGCAGCTCCTGCTCCAAAAACATCAAAATCTTTTAATTTGAGATCAACTGTAACCGATGATGATGATGATCCTTGGGCTGCCATCGCTGCTCCTGCACCCACTACTAAGGCCAAACCCTTGTCTAGTGCCAGAGGGCGGAGTGCTAAACCTGCTGCTCCAAAGTTAGGTGCCCAGCGGCTAAACCGGACATCGTCCGGCGTGTGAACAGAACAGCCTCTTGCCGGTGATCATGTTCAAATTCAGGATCCCATCCAGTACATCAATTATTTCTCATTTTATTTCAAGGGCCGCAATAGTTGAATTATTCTAAGTCAACTAGGCTATTGTATTTACTACAATATTTTGAGGGCATGCTTTCTTTTTTGTTTGTTTTTTTTTTCTTTAGGGGGCTGTCCATCGAATAACATAAACATTTTACATGCAATGTAAATTACTTTATTTATATTATTATAGGAAAGTTTTCTGTGGAATTATTTAGTTAAACCTGTTCTAATATTTCTGATTTATTTGGTTCTTGTACTCTGGATAATGAATGTTCGGTCATTTATGACGAATTACAATCACGAAGTTGATTTTGATTTCATTTTATGTACCAGTCTATCCGGAGAAATTAAAACCTACACGAATTGTGACGACGAACATAGCCGAAGTTTCCATGGCACGGTTTGAGATCATGCTCACATATAATATATTATAAAACATTATTTTATTTTATCTTTTTCAAGTTTGGTCTGATCGTTAATGAACCCCAAATTAATATATTTCTCGGGTTAAATTACCCACTCGATTAAAAAGACATAGAGTTGGCGAAGAAAAGTGATGATTTTTTCTAAAAAACAAAGCAAATTGCATTACTCATGTTGACCACCTAAATTTATTAAATATATTAATTAGATAATGGATTGCATATTTATTAAAAATAATATTAGTAAAAGATATCCAGGACTGTCAATCGTACATTGCTACTTTTTTACTTTCTTTCAATGGGTTAAACAATTTTAGTCAAATTATGTTGTAACAGTAAAAATCAACACTAAATATAAAAAAACTGAAGTTGCATATTTTTAAAAGTTTATTATTCTTAAAATACTTCAAAGACAAGTTTTTAAAGATTACATAAACCAAAAATATACTTTTCTCCTTCTTAAATTTATGCATTCGCATAACAAAGTAAATAAGTAAATTTTATGATTACAATCATTTATAAAAGTAAGATTATTCATATCATATCATTAAAATCAAATGTATAAAATAATCTAGATAAATTTTAATAAAACCATAACATTAATTATGTTTAAATATAATATTTATCAATATAATAACTTAAACTAGTTAAAATTCATAAATATTTTTATTTTTAATATATTATAATGTGTGATTAATCTGGTTAAGTTAAATGAAGTAAGAGCTAAAATAATTATAATAGACTAAAAGATAAAATAATATATATTGTTATATTCACGGTGTTATATAAGAGAGATAATTGATACTCATAAAATCAGAATGAGAAATTAATTGAAATCGTGATAAAGGTAAAAACAAATCAAATAAAAGATGAAATAACTTAATTCAAAAGATAAAGTAGAAGAAAAATCTTAAAAAGATGTTTTAGAAAAATTATTTGACAATTTTTAATTAAGTGTTGAACTATATTTTTTATTGCGTTATTTATTTTTTAACTAGGTCCTTTAAAACGTTGATTTGAAAAATTACATGTGTTTAGAGATATTTGTGTAAAAGCAGATTTGGATGGAATAAATTGGCATATCTTACAAATATGAGATTCAGAATTTGGTGAAAATGCAAATATGGATAAATACTGTATTGAAAAGGTAAAAACACTTAACTAATCACTAGTTAATAATTAATTAGGTTTATGTGATTATTTTTTTGTAATTAAATAGAGGAATTCAATTAAAAACAAGAAAACACTCCTCAATTTTTCTACACCTATTAAAAGTTAATATTTTCATTTTTATAAGTATCTTTTTCTAAATTATTTTATATTTTAAAATAAAAATATCATATTAATAGTGTTGAATAGGTGTATAGTACAAATTGAAATGTCTGTTTTTCATCAATTTTCATGAAATAAATGTGATCTTTTTATAATGAAAAATATTCACAGGAAAATATAGTTAAAAGACAATTTAAATGCAATGAAACGCCAAAAGCTAAAGTACTAATTAGTTGTATATAAGAAAAATTATCATGTTAAAAACATTATTTTATAGTTTCTCCAAAAAAAAAAAAAGAATTTTAAAGAT
>Ga0214545_1005982_pt1 | contig 21543 bp, 7 predicted proteins | sample CNSS4metaG_FD_160064 | JGI IMG/M metagenome (GOLD analysis project Ga0214545, IMG submission 160064) | Root nodule microbial communities from cowpea collected in UCLA plant growth center, Los Angeles, California, USA - CNSS4 | ecosystem: Host-associated > Plants > Roots > Nodule | place: USA...
CCGACCACTTGTAAAAGTAATAGAGCAAAAGTAATAGAGCTATTTAGCATCTTAAATACTCATCAACCCCATTTTCCACCAACTCTCACTAACCCATGGCTTCTCTCTCCTCCACCGTGGACACACTGCTCTCCAGCACAAGCTCAATGGCCGCGAACGACAACCCTAGAAAGCAATCACAATTTAGCCACATGAGGCAAACAAACAACCACTAAATAACACTCATGCACATGAAAAGAAGAAATTGTTTGGATTAATTAACAAACACACAATCAATAAGTAACATCAAAACCTTGAGATCGCATGGAGCATTCTATAGTCTGGTAAATTCTTGAAAGATCTAAACTCTGTAACACAGAACACAATAATTAAAAAAATTAAAAAAAAAATGAACGGAAAATAAGAAATGTAACGATATCTAGTATCGAATCTTCTAAAGCTTTATAATCGGAGGCGAAGAGAAGGAATTGGATCGGAGGAAAGTAAATTACCTCAATGTCCTTAACAATCCTTGGTGATCCTTAGCGAGAAAATCGTGTTGGCGTTCCTCGGGGAGTGCTCATATTAGGGAAACCTTTTTTCTATATCCTTTTATCATATTATTTTGGGCAGTGATACTTTAACACTGCAAAAATTTTCTTACTTCCAACTTATACTTTCAAAAATTATTATTTTATTGTAATGTTTTTATTTATATTTATTATTAATACCTAGTGTCAAATGTACATAGAAGTAAAGGTGGTGTCAAATAATTTTTTTCTATTATTTTAGCTTGAGTATAACAACGTGAACCATTGACTTAAAGTATATATATAATTTATTGAGTGCTGATAACGGTCTAAAACACGCCTAAATAGATAACAATGAAGACATGCTTAGCTTTGTATATTAGTTTGTCTTCGTATAGCTTTCAGTGATGACAATCAAATGCTCAAATACGTAGGAGATAGATTAATTTATGTAATTTACATTCATAATTTATTCAATCATATTAATTAAATAAATATATTTTTAACTCCTATTATACCGACAATAACAAATTATTTTAATCCTCAAAACTGTAATTTATTGCCTATTTGGGAAAAAAAAATAAAAAGAAGTTCGTCACTTCTGTCACTCTCTTAGAAATCCAAATTAACGTTAGTCCTACAAGTTAATTTGCTTTTAGTTTGTAAACTTAACCAGTGTCATCAATTTATAGTCTTAAAAATATTTTCAATGTTAATAATTACATTACTTCAAAACTAATAATTACACAGCAGACATCATGATATAACTGAATAAACTATAATAGACCAAAACCAATATGATTATGCAATGCTAAGATAAGTTTTTATCTTTGCCAATAATGATAACAGTATATATTTGATTGCCATGTTGGATCATACTTGTTGACTTCACTGATGCCTCACGCTCACCAGCTCAATATCAAATATAACTGTTCCTAAAGTGGAGCCTTCTCCATTTGCACGGCGAGTTGGATTAAAAATGGTAGTGAACAACCTCTGCCTGTCAAAGAACTTTTGTTTTGGAGGAATACGACACAGATTACTATATGAACAAGATCAACAATATACTTTATACAGCAACTAGTAATTACTTCATTTAACGACACTTCGCAATGTCAGAAAAATAAACACAAGATATAACATGGCATGTTACATATTAGTACTGACTTAAGCACAAGAGAAGAATCTAACTCAATAAACTAGTTTATGACCCTGACTTCATGTAATTCATTTGAGACTCATAACAGTATATTCCATGCTGTGTTAGATAAAGTCCTTATAACATCAGTCTAGTGTCCCCTTTTTTGTTTTTTCGGTTTCCCTTTTGTAATTCTTCTGACAGCCTGATATGGCGCCCAACTCACCCTTTCTATTAGACCCAAAGAACTATTAGATTCATATTTTATCTTTTATCAGTAATATGAAATATGAGCCAGCTAGGTTGTAAAAGGAAATCGTTAAAAATTTGTTGTTGTTTCTGTTTTGTGCATAACAACAAACAGGTGTGCATCATTATTTGTAAATATTAATTGTAATGATCCAGCATATAAGAATGAGACTTAAGCCTATTTCTATTTCTTTCTTTTGATTTTGTAGTGAGTTGCTTTGACCTCGAATGATAGTCCAACACTACAAAACATTATAACACAGCCAAAGGGTGCATTGTGTGTCCTGCATATGTTTCAGGGAGCTGTTCTTAGGTAAAGAAAACATGGCATCATCAGCAATTAGTTAAAAGGAAATATTGGAGATAGATTATTACTAGTTTTCTCTGCAATCCTTGGTCCAACAGCAGAAGAGAGTATTGTGAAAAGATTACTTTGAAGACATATGGTATAAAGGCATAAACATAAGTTTGGAGCAGAAAAAATTTCTTACGTTAGGTGGGATTGGCTCTTGTGATGTGTTTTGATACCCAAGTGATGGGGGTATGATGACTCTACGAATACCTCCTACTTTCATCGATCTCACTGCCACATCAATTCCAGCTATAACCTGAACATAACATTTGATTCAGATATGACATGAACACAGGATATAAATTTATAATTTAATAACAAACTTTGAAGAACATTCATGAAGAAGGTAGTTTTACAATCCATCCACAAAAACACTTGAGTGGCAGCTTCACAAACAGATCATGATCATGATCTTAGATATACATGAACATTAAGAAAGATTGGGAAGTGTTAGCATTTCCCTTCTATTCTATACCTTGCCAGAGCCAAGGACAAAGACAAATGGATTGGGTTCGCCATTGTCATCTTTGTGGTCATAGGTTGAGTCAAAACGCCATCCCTGTTTTGCTGCAAGCCTGCCATAGTAGTGAATTGCAACCTTCAAAATAACATGTTTACAATGTTAACCTAGCCATTATAAATGAAAAAAAATTAAAAAACTTACTTGTTTATGCGTTGATTATTCTATAAACTATAAATATAATGCTACAAATTATCTTACACTACCAATAAAGTAAACGCATCATGGCAGAAAACCAGCCATATAAAATAACACATATTATCAGCACTATAGGGTTTTCTAAAGTAGTCATTATATAAGTGAAGAAATGAGTAATTATATATCAATTTCACCCCAAAACTTTGAAATTACTTAACTATATGAGAATATGAAATGCAAATATGAAAGATTGGGAAGTGTTAGTATTGTAGAGGTGAAAAGGGGATAAATACCTGATCCCCATCTGAGGGAACTTCACCTGAACCATCAAGGAGGTCCAAAGCCTGAACTCCACCTGAATCAGGGATCTCAAAGAACTTTGATAAGGGCAATTTTGAAGAAGAAGAAGAAGAAGAAGAAGAAGTAGTAGAAGAGGAAGAAGAAGGAGGAGAAAGTGAGAAGATGAATGCAGAGAAAGTGGTGGAGATGAGAGAAAGAGATAAAGTTCTTCTTGTTGTTGAGGATGAAGCTGAACAATTTGCAAGCATGCTATTACATGAATTATAATTTCTGTATGGCAAAAGGCCACAGACACGTGTGGCACTTGCAGAGACACAGCATTCTATTATCGTCTTCATTTTCTTAGTTCTTAAAACAAAGAACAAGTTCTTTAAAAACTTGTCCCATAGCAAATCGCATTTCTATACTACTCTTCTCTTTTCCATTTTTTTTTTTTCCTCTTAATTTTCTTGACTTGGAAATGAGACATACCATCGAACTAACTTCAGAAAAATTCTTTCTGAGAAATATAATTAAGAAAATAAAAATAAATGTATTATCTCCTTCAAGAAGATTTCAGTTTTTTCTTAAAGGAAATAACTTTACAAAATATTCTCAATATTGTCCCATTTATTAATACTCAAATTGCCCGTTTTAGATTGTTCCTCGCTCTGGATTTGAATCAGGTGATTGGAACTTTCAATAACTTCAAATTATCATTTTTAGATAGCACTACGTTTTAAACTTGTGCATAGACATGCGTTGGTATACGTGTGTTTATTAAAAGAGATTCAGAGATTAAGAAAATAAATAATAAATATTTTTAAATTTATAATTAAGTTTTGAATAAAATTAATGTGAACAATTATTTATAGGATTAGAAAGTTAATATGTCTATAAAAAAATAGGTTTAATTAGTCAAATAGTACTCGCTTTCGTTCAGAAGTTTCAATTTGGTATTTGTTTTCAAAAAAGTTTCAATTTCGTCCCAACTTTTGAAAAGTGTTTCAATTAGGTTCCTTTCAGAACAAAAAATTATTAAGTTAACGGCGTGTCACGTGTCAACCTCTGGTTTTTTTTTTAAATTTTTTAATTTTTTTAAATTTTTTAAATTTTTTTTTTAAATTTTTTTAAATTTGTCACGTGTCAAATCCTTGGTGTGACACGTGGCATTGTTAGTGCCACGTGGCAAGGTACCACCACGTGTTAGTGTCTCTGCTAAGTGTAATTGTCTTGATTTCAATTTAGTCCCCACATATGTCTATTTATTTCAATTTAGTCCCCACATATGTTTATTTGTTTCAATTTAGTCCCCGCTTTATTTGTTTCAATCTTGTCCGAATATTTTTTTACAAAATAGAGAAATATTGTCTCCCCCTCAAGACCAAATTTATTATTTATATAAATGTTATATTGATATTTGTTATTAAAAATGACTTACAAAATTAATTACTTATATTTATATTAAATTTTAATAGTAAAAGTCATAAATAACAAAACATGAGTATAACAATTTCAATAATATTCATTTTTTTTGTTAAAAATGACATCATAACATATTACATTTTTATCTTAATTATTAATCCATGATTTGTTATTCATCACTTTTACCACTCAACTTTAATATAAATATCAATACTTAATTTTGTAAGTCATTTTTTAGTAACAAATATCAATATAATATTTATATAAATAATAAATGTTGTCTTAAAAGAGATACAATATTTTTTCTATTTTCAAAAAAAAAAATATTTGGACTAAATTGAAACAAAAAGAATGGGGACTAAATTGAAACAAATAAACATCTATAGGTACTAAATTAAAACAAATAGATACATGTGAGGACTAAATTGAAATCAACACAATGACACTTGACAGGACACTGACACGTGGCAGTACCTTGTCATGTGGCACTGATAATGCCATGTGTCACACCAAGGATTTGACACGTGGCAATTTTTTTAAAATTCAAAATAAAATTTAAAAAAATTAAAAAAAGTAAAAAAACCATAGCCTGACACGTGGCACGCCGTTAACAGCGTTAATTTTTTACTGAAAAGGACCTAATTGAAACAATTTTTCAAAAGTTGGGACAAAATTGAAACTTTTTTAAAAGCGGGTATCAAACTAAAACTTCCGAATGAAAGCAGGTACTATTCGACTAATTAAGCCTAAAAAATTTAAATAGTAGACTTTGTAAAAATACAAAGGATAAACCATGTGCAAAAATATTTTCTCTTGGACTAGTGAATTATTGTTCTTAGTATAATAGGTTTCTTTTATTTTCTCTTGGACTAGTGAATTATTGTTCTTAGTATAATAGGTTTCTTTTGGGCATTGTATTATGAGGCTAATAATTATGAGGCTAATAATATAGGATTTTCTTTATTGTCTTGTATAATGAACCAATTAGTCTAAGGTTTTCTTTGGACCTTATATTTGGGCCTAGGGTAGTAGTATAGGATTTTTGGGCCTACGGTAGGCACTAAGAGCATTCGCCTTTAGGTTTCCTCTAGTCACCCTTCCTCTTGAGTTGACCCAAACCTCTTAAGAGCACTCAAACATCACCACACCTTCACCATATGCACACCACTTCACCCATTTACCATATAGCTATCGCACCCTTTGAGGTTCTCTTCATGCTTGGCGCAACCTAGCTTGGAGAAGGAATCATCATAGACTCTCTAAAAATATAAAGGATATGTGCAAAAACATGTAGACTAGACTCACTAAAAGTATAAATTAGTGTATGAACAGACTACTCTAATGTGTATTGTTAAACTCGTCTAATTAGTGCATTGATAAACGTCTAATATGTGTTGTTAGACTCATTTAATCAATATATGGACACACTCATCTAATGTGTATTGTTAGACTCATCTAATCAATATATGGACAAACATATCTAGTGTATTGTAAGACTCGTCTACTTAGATAATGGCTAAAGCCATTTAATGTGTATTAATAGACTCACATGATACATGTATGAACAGACTCATTTAATTAGAGATAGACAAACTTGTCTAATGTGTGTTACAAGACTCATTTGATTAGTGTATGGATATACTCGTCTAATGTGTATTCTTAGACTTGTATAATCAATGTAAGGAATGACTCATCTAATGTTTTTTGCCATACTTATATAATGAGTGTATGGATAGACACGTCTAATGTGTATTGTTAGTCTCATCTAATGCTTTTCACTACACTCATTTAATCAGTATATGAACAAACTCGTTAAACGTATATTGTAAGATTTATTTAATAAGTGAATGAACAAATTTATGTAATGTGTATTAATTGACTCGTCCAACTTGTGTGTGAAAATTGTTTAATATATATTGGTAAAGTCGTTTAATCAATATATGAATGACTCGTCTAATATCTAGACTTGTCTAATCAAGATACAGAGTAATGTTTTGTATACTAAAAATATACAAAATATTGAACAATAAAAATATTTATATCATAATTTATTATAAAAAAAATAAATGTAATTTTGTGTTGAAATGTTTTTGAGACAAAATTATTAGGACAGTGTAACCAATCTGTTACAAAAATATATTATTTTTAAATAATATTATTTTAAGAAATAAAAATAAAATATATTTTTCCAAAATTTAATTTTAATGAATGACAAAGTAATTAAAAATCATAAAAGAATGGAATTAAAAATAAAAAAAATAGTATTGAAAAAAAATTTCAAATATAAGTTATTTTTGTCTAATATTTTTTTATTATATTTATCTAGTGTTTGTTGATAGATTCATTCAATATATATAAAAATATATCTCTCTATATATAATATATTCTTAGGCTCTCAAACTAATGACAATATAAATACATTATATTTTGAGACAATTAACATGTTAGTTTTCACTTTATTTTTCAGTTTTATTAAACTCACAACAATTTGAAGTTAGAAATACTATAACTTATATTTTAATCCTTAGAAATAAATTATTTAATACAATCTTTTAATTTATTTTTGTTACAAATACAATTATTTAAAATCTTATACGAATTTTTATGTTTATATATAATTCATGTTTTTTTTTAATAATATCGAATTAATTTTGCCATAATAAAAATATAAAGAATAATCAACAATAGAAATATTTATATAATAATTTAATATAATGATGATAAATATAATTTTGTGTGGATATTTATCTGTAAGATGAGATTATTATATGACAATTTTTTTATATGACAATGAAAATAATTTGTATCATTAACGAATATATATTATTTCTTAAATAATATTGTTGGAATAAATAAAAATAAATAAAAATTTTTAAATTTAATTTTATTAAATGATCAAATAATTAGAAGTCATAAATGATAAAACTAAAAATGAAAAACAAAAATAGTATAAAAAGAAGATTTAATACTTCAAATATTAGTTTTTTAAAATAATAAATATATTGAAAATATGTTAGAGAAAATTATTTTAGTGATGATTAAAATGTGTGTAAGTCTTTGATCTACGGATACGTGAGTGATGTCTGTGTATCCGTGTCCAGAATGAATCTGACATGGATAATTCGCATCAGTGTTTTATCAATAGTTCACAAAGTTAATAGAACTGTTTCATGATACAGATAAGCCCATTTTTAATTTATTAAAGGATTTTTATTATTTTTTAATTACTATCTTTAATATTAATAATCTCCAATATCAATAATCCACAAATTTAAATATTATCTTTAATTTATTAATCAGATTTTCTTCAATTTCTTAAAAATTTCTTATTTTATTTTTTTACGATTTCTTTCTTTAATATTAATTTGGTTTTTAAGTATGTTTTATCATTTTTAATTCATATATTGAGTTTAATATATTTAATATTTTTTTAACTTTGATATCATTTAAAACAAATTATAATAGCATCATATATCTTTAATAAAATGAATTGACATATAAAAAACGTATCGTATCTTATATTTTTTAATATAAAAAAATTGTGTATTGAATACCCGTATTATATTCGTGTATTATAGGTTTAAGTGCACACATTAAAAGAAGTTATTATTTATTTATTTTGAAAAAATAATTTTTAAAATGATTTTTAGTATTATATATCAAAATAAAATCATGTTAAACATCATTGTTACTTTCACGTGGTGAATTTTTTATTAATTTCTTATAGTATATTTTTATATTTAGAACAAATAAATTTAAAATTAAATAAATAGATAAAGAAGTGAAATAATTTCTTTGTACATATTGCAACAAAATAAATATAAATAAAAAATAAATTAAATTAAGAATGTCAAATGACTAAGAAACTAATTTTTAAGACAATTATCAACAAACGCGAATAAAAAAATATATTTTATATATATATATATATATATATATATATATATATATATATATATATATATATATGTATGTATATATATAATCTTTATACTACTTCTATACACATATGATTAGTATAATTATTTATTAGAGATTATCAATTAAATTTTATACATTAAATACGAAGAATATTCAATAATAAAAATATTTATATTATGTTAATAATAAATATGTTTTATTTTAAAAATATTTATATTCCTAAGATAAAACTATTATAACTATTTTTAAATAATAGTATTTTACAAAATAAAATTAAAAAATTTTATTTTATTAAATGACTAAGTAATTAAATCTTGTAAAAGAAAAAAAAATAGTATACAAAAAAATTAATTTATTCAAAATAATATTATGTTATAAAATTAAAATATAATATATTAAGTAATCAAATAATTTGAAGAGTTAAATATATTTTTGGTTCAAAAACTTCTATGTGAAAATTGAAATTAGTCAATCTTAAAAAATTTTGTTCAATTTAGTTTCTCAATTCTAGAAATGCTTAAATTTAGTCTTTTTAACCAAGTTTTCTTAAGTTTATTTTGACGTTTCGAATGCATCTCTTAACTATTAATGAAGCAAAAATGTGTAAAAATGTGTCAAACGGTGTAAACAACTCAAATATTATTATAAAACGTGTTTGAACCTTTAAATAAATTTAATAAAATTTGGTTAAAATGACACATTACTAAAATTAGGAGATTAAATTTGACTAAAATTTTAAAAAAAGACAAATTCTAATTTTCACTAAAAATTAAGGAACAAAAACACATTTAATTCTAATTTAAATCATGACAATGAGTTGAATTTGTGGAACAATTTTAATTAAGGTCCTGTATTCAACTCATGGAATGAATCATTGCAAAAGATGTATGCTTGGAATTTTCTCTTTCATATTCCACTAACAAGTGACATCTATTAAATAAGGAGATGAACAAAGGTCATTTACTTAATCAATGTAATTTCTTCCAATCACATTGCATAAATTTCATATGAGGAAAGTGGCATAACGCTATTTGTTTTGAAGTATAAGAATTAATCCGAAAAAATTTATTCATGTACTTAAACCCTCAATTTTGAGTTGAACAAGAACATAAAATAGAATCATGTTCGATTCGCATCACTTCTTCTTACCACCCCTTTACATTCCTTGTGCAATGCTGAATTACTTTAACAGAAAAATAAAAAGTGAAAAATGAAAAGAAAAGAAGAACCTTTTTTTGTGATGTGAAGTCCTCCAAATAAACATGTACAGGTTGTGCTTTATTATACAGCGTGGCCCCACCCATTCTTGCACAGATTGTTTTTAAGCTGAGCTTCGGACGACAATAATTGTTATCATAATTATGTTAGTCAATCACTTTATTTGTTGGAAACTTCATATTCATCGTAGATAAAACAATTTCAGATTTTACAAGTGGATGAAAATCGCATTTTATAAATTGATTTTGTAAAGTTGAGTTATGTTAAAATTAATTTATTAATATGATTTTAGAGTTATGAGTATTAGTTTATTATACTGAAATTTGTTATTTATTGAGTCTATGTCATCCGATATTAGATCATTTATTAATGTTTAGTCTCACGCTTAATATAGATATGTCTCGTCGTGAGGGTGTATGTTAGAAATTTCACATCGACTAATACGATTTTATAATATATAAGTGAGTCTAAATCTCATCTTACAAGCTGGTTTTGTGATATTGAGTTTAAAATTCACTTCTTAACTTTATTTCTAAAATATATGGAATTACTCAACCGTACAAATTCATTTTATTTTTAATTGATCTAAGATCTCCAAAACACATCTTTATGAAGTATATATATATATATATACCTCAAACATGAAATTCGATGTTAATGAGTGATCCAATAACTCATGACACCATAAGCTCAACTACCAATAAATCTCATTAAAATTTATTATTTTAAAAAATAAATTTTAAATTTAATTTAATCTTACAAAACTGAATTATTAAAAGAGATTTTGATTCATTTATATAGTATAAATTCGTCTTGAATATAATGATTACATTTTTGTTATTAATAATCTCCACGGTTATAATAAGATGATTCGGTGTATGAAAACACCATTCTATTATGTTACCTTTTAGACTTAAGAATGATATTTTTAAGGCACAGAAATTTGTACTCCTGTTGTGAACATTTCTGCATAAACACATTGAAAAAGTTGAGTGGAAGTTCTGAATTTAATTAAGAATTGGTATAGAAACATGTTTATGAAATGTGCATTGCACATGGTGATTCATGTTATCGCAGGTTTCACAGGTTTCACATTACAGGCTTTTGAATAGATAGGAAAAGTAAAGTTTAGAGTGGTTTTATGAGCAGATAAGAATATAACTTTACTTCTCACTAATTCAACAATTCATCAGTGGTCCACCATGTCTACTCAGTTTTTATAACTTTGTCTTTTTCTTACTGCTTCTACTTTCATCACAAATCTTCACATCATTGGTTACACCCTGTTTGCTTCTTGTTGAAGAGTTGTTTGGAATAAAACATCAAAATGTCATGTATGTCGACCATGACAAGGATTCATTAAAATAACATGTTTTGATGTGATATTATTATAGATCAGGAATACAACTTAATTCATACCAATTAGTTTATTATAAATTTAATTAAAAGTGAGTCAACTCAGTATAGATAAACAAATAAGTTAAACTTTTAAATTATCAAACTACATTTTAATCTTAAAAAAATTAAAATATGTCTACCTACATAATTAAAAACAGTAAATAATCATAAAAAATTATAAATAATAAATAATTATAAAAAGTTACAAAAAATTATTGATAATAAATTACATACAATCAGACTCAAATATAATTAACTTATAAATTAAGTAAATCAAATTTAATTTGATCAATACTAAAAAAATTATATCTTTACAGTTTAATCCGACTTCAACCCGTCATCGGTCTAACTAACTCACACATTTGAACTTATTTTAACAACCTAAACACCACCATTGATATATTCGTAAGAAAGGAAAGCAAGTTAATGTTCTATGATAAATTCAAAATGTAAAAATAAGAAAATTACGAACTATCATGATACATTTTTTTTTCTAAAAAATCATTAAGGAAAGATTATATAAATGCCACTTCAGTACAACTTACACAAAAAGATTAACATTACTTTTAATTAAAAACCTCAATAAATTAATTTATGAGGTTTTTTCCAAATTAAATTATTCACATCACAAGTTTATTAAGAAACTTTAGGAAAAGTAATATTAAATTTATAAAAAAAAAGTTGAATGAAAAAATAATGGTATGAAAAGGGAAACAGCTGTCGGCACAGCGAGATGGGGAGATTGATGGTCTCTGAACATCCAATACATGCAAAATAAATACGTATTGGTGATCTCATCCTCTCAAAGATGGTAAAAATATTTAATTGATTTGTTCAATTTGAAAGATGCGAAGGAAGTGTAAGTCATGTTTCGTTGTTGGCTATGGTCACACTTTAATTAGTTTTGTTTTGTAGCTGGGTTTTGGACCACAACGAAAATGACAATCCTTATTCTCCTGTGTCTTCATGCTGAGATAAATGGTGCTTCTGTACACCGAAATGATGCGATGCTGTTATCACATGAAAGAATGAAGAGTCTATTACGTACCTCACCAAGGTTGGAGCCATTGTTGGTTTTGAGTTAAAGACAAAGATGGTAAATGGGTAGGGTCCCATGAAGCTGCTTCTAATTTCTGGACTATTAGAGGGGGTCACCACGTGATGACTCAAACCCTCCTTCTACACCACTTTTTTCACTTATTTATTTATTCCTTCTTTCACCTACTTTGCTGCATGCTTTCATTCTTCTCTCTGTTGCTCTCTCACTCCCTTAATATTCAACCAATGAAGCATCACTTTGCTTTTCTTTTCTTTCTTCTCCTTCTTTCCTCCTTCCTAGTTTCTGCTCGTCTCCTTCAACCACCCAAAGGTGAACTATATGACATGCTATATTATATTATATTATATTATATTATATTATATTCTATATTATTATATTTCATGTATTTGTCTTTCTTCACTTGATGTAGGTGAGAAGGAAGTGGAGGTCCATGATAACGCTATTTCTCGGTCATCCTTTGAGCTAAATGACAATATGGAAGAAGTAAGAATATTTTAACCTATCTCAATCTCCATTTGCATGTTGCTTTCTCATACACACAGTTTAAAACCAAACTGAACCTGTTTACCATGAATGATTGCCTTCATTGCCTGTAAAATACTTCCCGTTTATATTTCTATTCTCATTTTTAAATATAACAATGTATTGGGTTCTTTTAATTTGTTTTCGGTTTTCAAAAGTTATTACGAAAACTAGAGAGAAGAGAGGAATTCTGTTTTTTGTTTTCACTTTCTGTTCTCTATTTTTGTACAAACTTTTTAAAGAAAGAAGATTGAAAACAGGAAATGTTTCTCCAAACCAAAGGCCAATAATTTAATTGCTTTCTCTAATTGGATGTGATTTCATACAGTTAATGGGTTCAGAGGAGTGCTATGTGAAGGATGAAGGGTGCAGTAGCAGAAGGATGATGGTGGATGCCCACTTGGATTACATCTACACGCAACACCACAAGCCTTGAATTAATTGGACTTCAACTTTGGTTCCAAGGCAGAGTATTATTAAGTACGAGTCCCTAATATAAAAACCAATAAAGCAAGCCTTGTTCTGTTTTTCCGTGATTCAAGTTGTGCCTGTCACTGAAATGAAAAAGGAAATAATTAATTACATAACATAATGTTTTCAGGATATACGTTTTCCAAGATGTACATTCACAAATCATATATTCCTGCATATCTGTGAGTAGACAAGACCATCTTGGTCACTTTGCCCAAACAAATGTTTTTTGTCTTTGAATCATTGTGTAATTTTAATTTCCCAGTAGTGTTTATCGGTTCCAAGTCCACCTATTGAGTTTCTCAAATGTAGTAATTATGCAATTTAAGTCTCTTGCACACATAGTACATTAGCATTTTGTTTCAAAAACCTTGTTAGACATCACTACAAAATGTTAACATCCCAGTAAAGTTGACAACTTAAATTTTCATTAATCACATGTCACCACTTGAAAAGTCTGAAAGCAAAAAAAAAACATACAACAAATAAACAAATATTGTAAAATTCGTTCAAAATGGAAAAATTAAAATTAAGAAATAAAATTGCACGAATAGAATACTCAGTTACCGAAAATACAATATAAAGTATTTTCGATGTCAGCACTCTCGTGACCATGAGTGAATCGAATTTCAGTGACAAGTTCATTTACTCGTGTTTGACAAGTTCATTTACCGAAAATACAATAATATAGCCCTTGATATAACTTGTCACGAAATTGGAACACTTGAACCTTTTCTTTTTAAGGAAGGCATACAATTAGGATACCTTATCCCTCTAGAAGCCCAAATTATAATTGTTGGACCTAACGGAATTTTTTGCACATGACCAATGAAATAACCAGTTGTTGTTACATATTGGCACAAGCACCACTAGTCCAATCTTAAGGGGAACAAGTTGAAATATGCAGCCGATAGGTTAGAAAAACAACATAAAGTACCAATAAGGTATCAGTTATTGAGTGTATTTATGACACGACCTAATTGAAATAGTTTAACTAACTGATTAATAACAAGATTAGCACCTGGATGACTAATGAATCATCTCCAATAAACATTTTGATATTTTGTCAATGAATTTGGTCACAAAGAAACACATCAGCTCACATGCGACTCGGTCACAATTAAAAAGTGTGCAGAAAGTAATGCAAAAAAAGATAACTTAATATCAACTCTTGTGCAACAAGTAACATGTAGAAATTTGGCAGTGGCAAAAATAAATGACAGCAAAACGCAAATTATTTGCAGAAATTTCTTGCACAAAAACGTATAGATGCTGTGCGAATATCATTCTAAGTACATAATTCGCCAACTAAATGCTAGGGGTGAAAAGGCGTATTTACCTAGCAGAATCAACATTAAATAATAAAGGCTCCGCATTCGATTAGGAAAGGTACATCTTTCTTCTTTATTGAAAACCAAAAAAATGAAAAACTCAGTCAGTTCTCTGCAAGAAAAATATAAATCAACATTCACCATTGTTCATAGAAATGAAATTTATAACATTAGGAAAGCAATGTCCCGGTAGAAAGTAACACTGCAATTCCGAAACCCCTTGCGTGGGACAGGGTGTAAGGAAAACACATAAAAGGTAATCAGAATAGTTGAAATTCATATGATACAGAGAATGCCATCCAATATTTGGGATAACTACTACGACCACACTGCTTTGCCCCATATTACAACCAGATGTTGTTTAAAAGGCACAAATCCACTTCAATAAGCAAAATGAAGTAATGCAACCGCATCAATGAGCAAAAGTTGAGGTGCAGAAGCTAACGCACTATATATACTTTGAACACTAAGGAATATCCTTTTCGTTCCTGAGTGCAAAAGAAACTAAAGAAAACAAAAAAAAAAAGTGCACAAAATTCGTTTGACAGCTCTAGAAACCAATTAGAAAACAATGAAGCATTAAGAGCCACCAGATTTGATTAATTCAAAGTAAACCTTAGTTCCCTCACCTTCAAAGTTCTTGCTGCAACAGAGCTCCAATGTTAACTTGATTTTAATCCTGTCCCTGTAAAATTTAACAGGTCCAGACATTATCAGCAACAAAAGTCCTTCGATTTGAAGAAAGCAAATAGTGGGGTAAAAGAAAATAACAAAACAGGTTTTTTTAACTTGAGAAACAGAGAACCTAGGACAATCATTTTAAATGATCTGGTAACAGGGCAAGTTAACTTTCAATGCTCAACTGCCACTGATATACCAGAGCATAGCAACCAAAAATTTAAGTAGACACCGTCTTTCAAATAGGAAAGGTGTGTTACATTGAACTTAAACAAGAAAACCTCGTTTCTGTCCACATATATCAAGTAATAAGTCTTACCATCTCAGGGACACTTGAAATCAAGTTATCTGATAAGCAATTTGCATGAATGATGGGACCCCTTCCAGTACTCATATCTCCAGTTCCCATCTCACTGCTGCTATTAGAGTTAGCAAAGTAAACAGCTCCTTTGAACATCCATTCCCCACTTTCCTCATAGTAAAAATCTTCAAATAGCTCACCGCACAACACGCACAAGCATTGGTTTTCATCTGCTACAGCCATAGCATCCTCTTGACTTCTGTCTGCTTCATTGCCATATGTATTTACAGAATCAGCCTCATTCTCTGATACATATTCAGCCTTGCCAACAATCCAGTCACTTGACTTAAGATACCATCTCGTTGCCTTAGTTAAACCATCCTCTTCTCTATCCCTTGTGGCATGCCACTCCAAGTGTCTATTGAACTGTTTTTGGAATCTGAGTCTAAAGCCACAAATGCTGCAATGATGTGGAAGATCATCAAATAATCCACTAATTACAGACGAATGGAATTCTCGTAATACATCATGCTTAAACTCAAAGCCAATGAGATTTACAACTCCTGGACTGGTTGATTCACACAAAGATATGGGTGTTCTTGCAGTGTCATCAACCTCATCTTTGATTGAAGGAACTGGAACAGCTGCAGAACCAGAAACTGAGGCCACAGGCAGAGAGTTACCGGTGGTAATGCTATCGCTTTCTTCTTCCAATCGAGTCAGCAACTCAGAGGGCACCTTAGTTGTTGATTCTGTTTCTGCAGATATCAAGCCTTTTGCAACTAAAGAGCTTAAAAGGTTGGCAATTGGATTTAAGCTACTATTGGTATCAGTTGTCTGGGCAGAGGCACTGCTGACATTAGAGGAAGCAGATGGTAAAGTAGATAACCTAGGTGGTTGTCCAGCCTTTCTTTTAGGCATTTTTGAAAGAGCAGATGAATTATCACCAGAAGGACCTAATGAAGATGGTAATGCAATTGCGGACACTGAAGAAATTACTGTGGCAGGGGAAGGGCCACCTGCTCGTGAAGGCCGAACACCTAATCGAGTTGGAAGATTCCCTGTACTCATGCTACTTTTAGTTTCTCTGGCTAAAGGAACCTTGGACACAGGTGGCTTCTCAGTCTTAACAGTAACCTCATTGTGAGAAGTGCCCAATTGTTGCTGATGCCTTGCCTGAAAAGTCGTTGAAGAGAATGGACCCTGCAAATTTTTCAATTGTGATCTTTGTAAGTGACAATCCTGAATATTAGGAGGAAGAGCAGTTGAAGAATCTTTAATATAGTGGCTTGTAGACCTCCCCAGAAATTCAGATGCCTTATGTGTCTGGGAAGGTCTTGCTCAGCCAAATTTTGCACAGGATGAATAGTGCACACTTACTGGCGGTGATGGAGACCTCCGCTGCAAAGGTGACTGCCCTGAAGGATTTTCAGCTCCCAAAGAATGAAAGGGTCCTGCAATTCCTGGCAATCCTATGGTTGCACTTGACAGGTATGGCCGATTCTCCATCCTGGCAATAGAGGCATTTGTATTGGACGGTATGGCACCAAGTGTGGACACAAATCTGCTGGAGTGACCAGCCTTCCGATTCAACTCATCAGTAGAATGCTGCTCTTGCAATTGCCATGATAGTGATGAATGATGCTGAGATGCAGGAAATTGTTTCTTTTCATTGGCTTGAGATTCAATGCCTATTTCTCTATCAGCATTTACCACAAAAGCATTTCTGACTTGGATGCGATCTTCAACTTCCTGCAAACAATATATATATATAAATATACACAACAATTAATGTGCATAGCTACATAATGCTAACAATGAAAAATGGCCAAGAAAAAACCAGGATTACTGTATTAATTGGTCAGTAATTTAAGGATCTGTGTTTCTAGGGATTTGGAGTTTAACTGACAATTAGAAAATTAGGATCGGGTTATTTGGGTCCCAGAGTCCTGGATATGTGATTCCTATTCTAGATACAACTTCATTTATTTTTCTTCTTTTTATTAGGATTTTAAGAGTCCTATAAGCTTGGGTTGTGTATCAACTAGAGTGTCCTGGCCACCTGCAGTTTGTTCCTCATTTATACTCTCTTCGGGCTTTATCTCTAATCAATGTAGGACTTGGCCTTTTCCGAACGTATTTTGCATCATTTTGATACCCAAATCACCAACTACTACCAAGCTTACCAAATTCTCATCATCAGCGGTCCAAGCATCTTTGCTCAAGCTGCTAACAACAGATGTACCGTGACCAGTCAAGCCAGAGTTCATCTCATCCCATGTGTACTCCTCTTCCTCAGAATTTTTCCAGCTATTTGAGATCACATTGCTCTGTATGCTAGTTATGTTATGTGCCGGTTGATGATGTGCATCCAAAACCATGGACTTTGGTGCATCGGTACTTGAAAAACTATACTTGAGACTCAAACCATTTCTTTGTCCAGGCATGGTCCCCGCAACAACACCAGATTTGTTGTACCAACCTTTGTCATGTCCAGACTCAGTCACCCTACCACCAGGTCGGCTGATACCCAAGCCTAAATTCCTTGAAACATTGGAACCAAAGTCATTGCTTCCATAGGATGCACCAGTGCTCTTTTCTGGAGCAGAATCATTGAATGCATCTCTTCGAGCACGAGGATCATTCTGCATTGTAGATTAGCACATTAAATCATGACAACTGACAGTGAATGGAATAAGGGGAAAGAAACTTTACTTCACATGAATTGACGCTAACTGTAACATTAGGATCCACCCATGGTCGTAAAACACCTAAAGTTCTACCAGGCATCTCTTGGTCATCATTTGAGTTTGAAATTGCTCCAGTCATATCATCAACTCCTTTAGTCTTCAAGACAGAAAAAGTAGATGCCAAAAGAATTAAGCACTAGGGATGTGAAATAAGAAAGGATATGACAACTAACATGTAAAATGTCTTTTGCTATAACAGTTAAATTATTAGCTCTGCAAGGCAATCATTGTATGGATAATATCTATAGAACAGTGACAGTTAGCTCTAAGAAACCCATCCCAACCGGGGGAAGAGTTCAATGTTTCCAAGTTAATGCAGCCAAGCTAGAGTTGGTTGACTAGATGTATAAAGTCAAGTTGTCTACGATATCACACAAGACATATTGTCAATCAAAAAAATGTTAATGATAAGAAGAGTTAAAGTTTTTCAATTAATCCATATAATATATCCAAAGCCATTTTCATCATGGAATGAATTCATAATCCAATTCATCACAAAATAAATTCTGTCTTTTGTAACTTGACCTATCCGAACCAATTCAATGTTCTAAAACTTTAAAGGATAAATCAAGGTGCAATCATTTCACACACCCTGCTGGACTGCTGTAGACGTTGTCTTTCTAAATACTTGGGATTAACATGAATACTATGAGGTGGACGTTGTGACTGTGAATCACTCCTGAGTGAAGCAGAAGCAGATGAGCTATTGACTGCAGAAGTGAAGCCCAATTCTTTCTCAATAATCTGAAGGGTCTGAGGAGGAAAGACTCCTTTCCAAGTTCCAAAAAGATGCCTCATACTTTGATGGACTGAAGGATCAACCTGTCTGTATGCTTTGCAGAATACCTAATATGTAAAGGAGTAATTAGAAACTATCAACATAAAAATAGACATCTAAAATCGCAAAGACATGCAGCATTTGAGTACTTGCATAACATAACTACTTAACGTATTTGTCATAGACAAGTACAAGATGATGATTACAAGAGAGGAAAAACGAAATCAACAACAGGCTAAAAAGAAGAATAAATGTCTGACCTCAGGTAGCCTGGCAGCGAAGTATTTTATATAGTCCCGCCCAATATTCTTAACAATACTGTCTAAAAGATAAAGTGATGGCAGCTTTTGATCACTAGGAACCTGGAAATTCATTAACTCAACTAATGAAAAAAGACCCTTTTTCAGTATTACAAAAAGAATAATGACCAAAGAGCAAGAAAAAGACAGCTTGCGTGTGTAAAGTAACAGAAACCAATAATATTCTACTCGCACTTGGAAAATAGCAGTAAATAAAATGAAAATCTAGAAATAGTATATCAACAGCAATTGGATCTAAAATTACATAGAAGTTTCACTAAAATGTCACAACTGTCCAAAATTGTTAGTTACTTCATTCCTTAGTTCTAGTTCCTCTAACAGTCAAGGTCTCATAGTAAGGAGACAAATAACAAAAGTAAACAAACACAAAAAACAGGATAAACATTTTTATTGGTCATTTTGATTGAACAAGTGCAACATATAACAAAAGTCTTAACAATGTACAAGATGTATTACAGCATTTTTTTTGGAAACTCAGGAAATATGAAACGTCTCCATTCCTATAAAAAGAATGTGATATTCAACCTCCAAGATTAAATTAAATACCAATGGTTCCTTCCACTATTTGATTCAAATTGATTTTAAAGGGATACATCTCTGTTATCATAAATTACATGGTACATGTAAGTCGCTCAATCAAAGCAAATCTACAAGTAGAAAAATGAAATGATAAAATTACAATGTCTTTGGCTATACAAATTCTGTCTAAAATATAACACCCCGCCACCCCACCCAAAAGGAAAAAAAAAAAAAAAAAAAAAAACTAAAAAGAAACAACTAGAGAGGTAAAACTTGAAACGATGCATTGGCTCATGATCTACAAAGTGAAAAATACTGTAAAAGTACAATGTATATTACAAACATTGGAAATGGAAACAGGGAGACAGAGGGAGAACATTTATGAGATTGGCAACAGTGAAATGTTATGCCTTGGCTCACATAACGTGTTCACTTAAATTATTTTAAAGATTCATCTCCCCCTGTGCATACTTGGTCAAGAAAATACCAGGTCAACTGTGGTGAACCACTCTCTAATGATGCTGCCTGTCTGTTGCTAATGATTACCAAACCGCCATAATCTTGCAGATTGAAGAATGATAGCCTTTTCAAGTTTATTTTTATTTAGATTGCAGGGCTTCATATACGCCAATCGTTGAGTGGACCAATGAAATGAAATTGGAAAATTATAATAAAGCCCATATCTCCAAACATGTTTTTCTCTTCCCATGGCAACTGCAACTCTTTCCCCAATCACCAGACAACTTCTACAACAGTAATAACACTAAAGAATCACATTTCATTAATAGCAAACATTACAATACTGCCGCTTTCTCGGAAAGACGCTGTACCACACCACAAAGCATAAGAAATGACACAATTTATCACAATATCAGGAACCCGGTTTCCTTTTCAATTCCAAGTATGTTACAACAATTTTCTATCAGGATCACCAACACAATAAAAATTCCTTTCCTTTTCTATCCGTTCAATTCAATCAGCAATTGGCAACGTATCCCTAACAAAACAACAATTGAACAGAGAAACAGCTGCACAGTACTATAAACTAAGTTCACCTCTAGAATGTTAGCACAAACAGTTGCTGCAATGGCCTTCTCCGCAGCTTGGTTCTCCCCTGCAATGATAGTCAAGTTGGTAATTATCGGTTTCGAGTTGAAAGTAAGTTCTGCAAGAGCTGCCTTATACTGAGTAACAAGCTCCTGAAATGGCAATGGCTGGGGCTGATAACCGCCACCTCCAGCACCACCCCGGCGACCAAAATCATTGCTTTCAACGTCTCTTTCGTTTGTTCTAAACCTTGCAGACGGTAACGTCGTAACCCCAAAAATCATTTGTAGCTGAGGAAACTGTCTCGCACCAGAATTCGGAACCCGATCCAGCTCTTCCATCAATCGGGGCTTCTTCGGCCCTGGCTCTCGCGATCTATCGAACGGTCTACGCGAGTTCTCCATGCCCGCCAAATCAAACGCCCAACAACTAAACAAAAATAAACCCCAATCCTAACCCTAATTTATATACAATTGCGCGACAAAGATGTATAAACTAGATTACAAGATGAAAGTTGCTTCGCTGTTATTGTATTATTTACATCAAATCAGAACAATCGAAATAAGCGAGGAAAAATTACAAAACTGAAACAAAAAAAAAAAAAAAAATTCAAAATAGT
>Ga0214545_1005984_pt1 | contig 21532 bp, 21 predicted proteins | sample CNSS4metaG_FD_160064 | JGI IMG/M metagenome (GOLD analysis project Ga0214545, IMG submission 160064) | Root nodule microbial communities from cowpea collected in UCLA plant growth center, Los Angeles, California, USA - CNSS4 | ecosystem: Host-associated > Plants > Roots > Nodule | place: USA...
GAACTCATATGATCAACATGCATATAGATTTAAAATCATTACTTTTTACGTGATTCAAAGATAAAAGACATAGATGAATTAAAACCTCAACAATAATAAAAAGAACAAAGAAATTAATTGATCTAACATCAGAATCCAATTAAGAAATTACAATGGAATCAACCCAAGAAGTTTAGAACTCCATGAATGCAAAATAAAAATAGAAGAATGGAGAGAAAAAGGAAACAAAATTAGGCCGCCCTAAGGGTTCCAAAACTTCGAAGTCCCGAGCTTGTTTTTCTTCTGCTTCTCCCTTGGTCTCTTTATATAGGAATTGGACTAGGCTTTTTTGTTGCTAAAACCTCTCAAATATCTTTTAAAATAAAGACAAAGATAAATATTCAAAGATATTTGGAGAGATATAGACTATTTGACAAATATAGTTCGTTAATAATTTATAATATAATTAAATTAATTAATTATTTAAAGATATCTGATAAATTATCACCAAATAATATTTGTATTATTTTTCTAAATAACCCATTTTCAATCCTGTAGTCTAATTTTGCAGAGACATCTAAAAATATCAATATTTACAGTTAAACCCCTCTCCTTTGACCAGTCTTTGACTTTTTTACCAGATTTGACCAACTTTGACCATTTTAGTGTCCATTGAGAGGATGACATGTGGCAGCTCCTTATCTCTCCAAATTAGGGTTTCGTAGATGCTTGTAGTTGCTCCAACGGTGTGCATCCAGCGAGGGGTGCTGACGGAACTGTGGTGTGGACGACGAATGGTGCACGTCACTAGTGTGGTCTTCTTCTTCTTCTTCCTTTTTGCCTATGGTTCGTTCTCGCTCGCATAGAAGATGATGGTGGCGCTACTGCGTTTTTGTTGGTAATGGTGGCGCTACTGCGTTTGCATCATGCTCGGGACGTGAACGAAGGTTGAATATGGTGCAGCTTCTGGCTTGTTTTGCTGCTGAATGCGTGGAGATGCACTGGTTTCGTTGCAGGTGGTGATGACGGATCATGGTGGTGCAGGTTCTGTGTTTTTCGGCAAGTGGTGGAGGCCTGCAGTTGCGGACGATGATGGTGTCGCTGGTTCGCTGCGTGAATGGATGAATGGCTGACGCTGCAGGTGCAAAACGGTGGTCGCGCAAACGGTGATGGTTCGCGTTGCTACTACTCCGTTGTGTTTCGTGGTGTTGCAAGGTGCTTGGGGACGCTGCAATGGCTGTGCAAATCTATTCTGGGTCACGGTGCAGGGACGAACTCGCGATGGTGGTGCAGATCTGCGTTCTCGGGAACGGCGTGAAGGTGATGGCGCTACAGTGGCTGCCGACGTTGAAATGTGAGGCTATAGATTTTATAAGAATTTACTTGTTAAAAATCAATTCTGTGTTCGTTGGGAGACGACTTAGGGTTACTTTACCCTTTCTATTTTCTTGACTACTATCTTAGCAATATTGAAGTTGCTATAGTTTAGTAGTATTAATTTGATCGCGTCAATGACAGAGTTATCAGCATCTCATTGCTAATTTGCAATTCTGCATTATTTGAAGTTTATGTTATTATACAATAGCAATATTGAAATACAATAACAAATAACTTGTATATATTACCTGGACGACCAACAATCTTTCTTTCGTTATATAGGATTCCATCTGAAAGCCATTCCCAAGTTTTGTTCCAGAGTTCATCTAGTTTCTTAACACTATTTGAAAATAAAATTGTTACAAACAACTTTCTTAAAAAATGACCTGAAATAAAGATAGGGTACACTATATTTTTCACTGTCCTAATGTCCTTAAAAGATAAAGGACCCTTGACAGGTGATATCGTTGTCATTAAGCGATCAAATTACCACTACTTAACTTTAGCAACTTCAGTATTGCCAAGTTAGTAGTGAACAAACTAGTTAGGGTTAAGATAACCCTGAATTGTCTCACAACGAATACAAAATTGATCTAAAATATTTGATTCTTATAAAAATGCAACTAAAACTATTAACAATAAAAATATGGGGGTTTTGATATGCAAAGAATGAATGTCACACAAATAAAAGATTGTAAACACAATAATAGAAAATAGGTCAATTCCACTACTTTTTCAAAATAGAATTCTTCATCGGTTATCTAGAGGTTATTGTTAAATTAATTATTGTTGTTGATTTACAAATCAATCAATGTATAGTCTCAATTCATTTGCTGGTATCCTCACTTTTAATTAAAGTACAGTCTCAATTAAAAGTGAGAATTTTTAGATTATCCATAGTAAATTCAACCAAAGTACAGTCTCAATTAAATTTTACTATGCATAATCATGTCTATTCCTTTGTTTCTTTACCAAATAGAAAACTTAATTAATCAAAGTAAAGTCTTGACTAATTTTAGTTAAAGTTATTACCTTTAATCAAAGTACAGTCTCAATTATTGGCAAAAACTTATTTAATCAAATGAAAGTTTCTAAATAAAATCAAAGTAAAGTCTCAATTGAATTTAAAAACCTTTTAACTCATGATTAGCATGCATGTAGATTTAAAATCATTGTTTTCTATTCAATTAAGAAACAAAGGACATACATAAACAAAAAAACCACAACAATAATCAAAAGAACAAATAAATTAATTCATCTAACCTCAAAATCCAACTAAGAAATTACAGTGGAATCAACACTAAAAGCTTAGCCCTCCATGACTTTGATGGAATACATGATAATATATGATGAAGGAAAGAAAATAAAAGAAAAGAGAGAATGAGAGATGTGATAGATGACGGTGTCTGCCAAAACCAGAGAGTTACTAAGTGACTCAGTTGTCTCTCTTCTGCTCCCTTAAGTCTCTTTATATAGGCTGCAACTGGACTTTGGGCTTTATCTGTCAGTTGCTTAAAATCTTTTTTTTTATTTAATTAATTAGCAACTTAATTTCTGACCAATTTCCAATTTGGCCCCTCTTATTTAATCATTTTTACAAAATTGACCAGAATTTGACCAAAGTCTAACCAGTTGACCAGCTTTGACCCATTGACTGTCCAATAGCAGCCTGACACGTGGCGCAGAGTGCTTTCTCTCTCCAGAATTAGGGTTTCACTCTCACACTCTTCTCCAACTCGTGGTGGCTGCTATGTGGCTGACGGCATGGTAGTTTGTGATGTGTTTTCCGACGAAGGTGGCGTGCTGTTGTTAACGCTGTGTTGCAGGCTCGTTGTAGTGACCCTGGCTTCGCATGGATGGAGAAGATGATGCATCCACTGCTACAATGGTGAAAATATGGTGCAGGTTCGAATGGAGGTGCGGATCTGTGGTGAATGGTGGAATGTTGATGTTGCCTTTGCAGGTGTTGTTGTAACGACACGAACTCACGGTGCAGATGCAGATGTTGGTGTTGCTCGTGGTGGTTACGCGCTGTGAAGGTGGAAGATGGTTGCGCAGGTTCGTGTTGCTACAACGCAAGGCTGTGTTGCAGGTGCATTCCGACGTGGTGAGGAAGTGATGAAGATGGTTGATTTCGCTGCAGATCTGTGTTGGTTGAAGATGATTAAAACTGAGTTGGTCACGGTGCTGGTGTCGCTGCGGAGAAGATGGTGCTGCCATGAAGTTCGAAGGTTCGATCCTGTGTTTTCCAGAAAGTGGCGGAGTTGCGGTGGCCGACGATTGACGGTGGCAGATTTGTGGTGGCTGCCGGCATGGTGGCGACTAGGGTTTGAGGAGAAATTAGGGTTTCTCATGGGAGAGATGAAGATGATGATGTGGCAGTGTATGGTTGGTCAATTTGGTGAGTGGAGGATCATGACACGTGTCATCATGTGGTTGGATAGATTTAGAAGGTGAGGATTGCCACATGGCATAATCTGGTTGAGTGGAGTTTAAGTGGTAGGAGGGGTGCAACTCAGTAAAAACTAGGGGTGCAGAACAGGTTTTTGTGGTCCACTTGCAGGAGGAGTGTGTAAATAATAATTGGGGGTGCATTTAGCTCTTGATTTATTCTTTTCCAGAATTTCTTGATTTTGGACTTATTTTGTAACTTTGAATATTTCAAATCCACACTTTTAATGACCAAAATTAAACTTCAGCTGCATTAACAAACATTAGAATACCCAATAATATTTTATGCAACTAAAATCAATTTTTACGCCACTTTTACCTTACGTACTCAATAAATCCAATAATCACAAATCCTAATTAAATCAATCCTTAAGCACAAAAATTCTATTAAATCCCCAAATTTAAACATTAAATGAGGGCAAAAATTTGAACTCATCAACAGGAGTTAACATTCTCCTCAAATAAAACAATTCTCCTGAACTTGGAGGAACCCAAATAAGTTTGCCAATAGTGTTTCCCATCGTTTTGTGTTTCCAACATCTTTCTTTTTTTTACATACACAAATTTGGACACAATTTGTGAATATGTTAAACATCTTGCTTCTTGGTATTTCTTGTTACACTCCATCCAACTTATAAACATTATTTTTGCAACTGTTGTTTTTCCCATAATATCATCAATAGAATATTCATCTTTGTCACCAGGAAGATGGAAATATAATCTTTCAACTACATGATTCCTTCCATGGATATGAAAAGAAAAAATTCTCCAACATGCTTCACATGGGGAAATATACCTGCAGTCCAAATATTTCTTAATTTTGTCAACAGATTCTTGATTAATATTGGATTCATCATGATTGGGTACAATAGTTGTTGTTATTCTGTCATAACCCTTGTTAATATATTTGAATAAGTATTTGATAGAAGAACTTTTATTGCACCATTCAACATTAATATGTGCTTGGTATTTGACCAACAAAACAGGGTTGTAAGGTACAACAGAGCGATTATCTAGGCTTATACCATTCTTGATGATTGTTGCTAAATTGTTCCTTCTACGATAATAGGGAAAACCATCTTCAGATATGGTAGTGGTTTGGTAAAATTTTTTGGGAAAGAATATTGAACATTTACCATTTTTCATACAAGGAAGTGAATTGTTTATTGTCACACAAGGACCATGTATCATGTGTTCCTTCACACATTGATGCAATTCTGGCTCTTGAATAGGACATGGAATCTCATCTGATATGACCTTGTCAATATCTTCTGCATTTGGATATTTATTGGCTGGATGCAAGAAAATTAGCAAGTGTGCATGAGGCAATCCATGTCTTTGAAACTTTATAGTATACATGTATGTATTCAAATATATAACATGTCAACTATATATCATTTGAATACATAAAAAAAAATTAGAAAATTTGTACAAAGGTTGTAATACTTACATGCAATAACCTTCCCCAACAAATGTTTCTTGGTTAAGTCTATTAGAACTTGTTCAAATTTAATTCTGAAGGCTTTAGCAACTACATCTGGCCAGTCACCTGCGGAGAGCTTGTGTGGCTCAAGTAATCTTACTATTTTAGGCCATTTTGGATCACATGTGCACGTGGCAAACAAATATAGAAATCCAACAGTACTGCAAATTGTCATTTCGTCAAAATATAGTTGGTGCATAAATCTTCTTCTTCCAATAAATGAGGAAGGCAGTACAACCCTCTTACCTCTTTGTGATCCATTGTTATCTGAACCACTACTTACTTGTTCACAAAGATTAATATATTTATCAACTCTTAGATTTGACTGATTATTCTTGATAAAAGATAATCGTTCAGATTCAATCATTGTATAACCATCTACAATAAATTATAGAAACAATCTTCGTGACCTTAGTAGGGTGGATGCTTCACAATCTCTTATTTGTATCCTGAAACAAAACCACTTCCTAATAGTCAAGCGATTTCTTTTAACATTTTTTGGATAACATCCAGTGTTTCTGTAGAAAATAGTTCCGAAAATAATTAAAACTTATACATTATAAATATTATGGTATAAGTACTAAAATTTACCTGAAAGATTGTAAGTTGTTATGAATTTCATTATTAGTATCATAAATATATAACTGAGCAAATTTTGGAGCACCCCCTGGAAAGGCAAAAGACTTCCTATTCTATGACAGGATTACCCATGAATACGTAAATTTGGAGGACCATGACCATTGTTAAAAGTATTATCAACTTTTGCTCCGGGAGAAGTAAATGCAAAGATCATGTTATATGTTCTGATATTTTTCTGGTAATTTCTGCTCTCTTTTCACTCAGTATCGAATAAAATTTTGCAAAATCGTTGGGGGTTCTTTCAATAGTCGTAACTGAACTTTACCATTGCCACAATAGAGTTGGAATTTTTGATTTGATTGATGTTTATGTTTGTCCATCCTTTCATCGTACCACATAGAAGCTTGACATTATGTACATATCAATATTGGATCACCTATATCTTAATATTCTGTGCACATTGAAAAACATATTAGTAAACAAAGTGTGTTGATAAAAGCTAAATATATTATATATTAGTGTCGTATCTTGAGATTGAAATCGAAGGCAATGGGTAATCATCTTGTTCTTGATGTTCTTGCTCTTCATCGTCTAATGTAATATGTTCTACATCATCTATATTGATGTGACTCCAATAAGGCTTATAGCATTGGGCCAATGCCTAGGCCCATTCTTTTTAATTTCTTGTAATTTCTTTTATTTTTTTAGTTAAATAAAACTTGTTCTAATTGGGTTGGTTTACTAATTGCAGCCAATCTATTCATATTGCAGCATGTGATGATGTGTGGAATCGAACGTGTTTGTTGGGCCTGCTACGTAGCAGCACAATTAATTGGGCCCGAGCCCAATTCTCTCATACCTCATGCATCCAATTCCTTCAACAATCTGCACCCAACATTCAATTTCATCAAGCGAAGCCCAATTTCAATCAGCACGGGTACTTCCATGGCTTAGGCCTGTAACTTACAGCCCAACTTCATTTCATGATACAACATTCTAAACAAAGGGTCCATGGCTAAAGATAGGTGCGGCTAGGGTTATTTCACGCTACTGGGATTCACTCAACCCTTTCGTGGCCTCACTTCACATTTCTCTTCATTGTTGAAACCCAACCTCTGCTAGGGTTTCTTGCCACTGCTTCATGTTTTTTCTGCCAGTTTCACGGTGTCGTGTTAGTAGCCACGTTTTCCTTACCATATTCACCGTTAGGGTTTAGTTTGCATTCCTAAACCTAGATAGCATCTCGTCCCATGCTGCTAGGATGTTGTTAGATGACCTTTCTTCTTTCCTTTCATTCTTTTTCCGATTGCCTTTCTCCTATAAAGGGTGAACCACACTTTGTAATAGATTCAGCTTAGATGAATGTTAAACAGATTGGTTGAGATCACTCCCCATTCGTTAGCTTAAACTTAAACCCTAGATGAGAGTTCATCTTGTCGGGTTGCCTCAAACATTATGCGTGAGTGAGTTCCGTGTGAGAACGAGAGTCTTCCGCTGCATTACAATCGATTACACCGAAGGAATCAACGTCAGGAGGTTGTTCCAACGATTCACCGTTGATTGGAGCAGGATTCCGCCGATTAATGACGTTGATGGCCTCATCAAGTGGTATTCAGAGTCACTCGTGCTTGGACCGTGCTGAGATAAGTATTCTTCGTCTTATCTCGTTTTCTTCTTTGCTGTTTGATTCTTGTCTTGTTCATTCTATGCTTGAGTTTCGAGTTTGATTTTGTTGCTTCGCTGTGATTGAATTTGTGCTGATATTTTTCTCGTTTAAATTGATTCATTAATATTGTTCGGATTGCCTTGAATCAATAACTGTGATGTTGAAATGTTTAGCTCCCTGCTTCCGCCATTCCAATGCATGTCCATAGGATTTTCTTGTTGATTTCTTTTCATTACCTAGCTTTAATTTTCATTTATCTCGTGTTTTTGTCTTAGGTTCATGTTAGTTGCTTTTACTGTCGTGAATTCTGTAGAAGTAGTACCTTTTTTTTTCTTTTGCTGTTCAAGCGTGCTGTTAATTGAATTTGTTCAGTTCATTAAATGTGTCTAGCTTCCTATGTGTTTTGTTGGGTTCTTTAATTACTAGTATATCAATAGCAATTTTCTACAGTTCATGATTTTAGTTGTTTCAGTTAATTCGTGCTTGTTGTTTCCATTCGCTGTTTTGCTTCCAAAATTGATCTTTGTGCTTTTGAATTTCTGTGTCTGTACTGCACTTTGAATCTGGTGGCCAAGGATTGATGTGACCGACACACCTCAAGCGCATTCCATCACGGTAATCTGATTCATATCAGAATTTATGTGTGGAAATGCAAGTTTGGTCATGTGAAGGCATAGGCGATGTTAGCACCTTGTTCTTGAATACTTTGTTTTCATCGAATGAGTCTTGTCTCGTGATTGATTTTTGAGTGCTCTACATAGATTCGTATCCACCTATTTGAAGTAAAATCCTGTTGATCCTTCTTTGCTTTCTAGCTTAGAGTGGATACTTACTGTTGTGTAACAGATTCAGTTTTGCCATATATTTTTGTGCTGGTGCATTCTGGATTAACTATCTTTGTGGATACAATATGTTATGCAGAGTTGAACCTTGACCGTTCTGTTTTGGCTAAAATCATACCTATCAGTTAATGTTGAGTGACTTAGTTTTTGGCCATTTCTGTTTCCAATTCATTAGCTGATATGTGTTGAAAAAGTATTTCAGTTTTTTAATTAGCAAAATCTTGGTTGATTTGCTATGTGTTATTCCTGTTTGAACAGTTTCCAGTTATTCAACATTCAATATGTTTTTATCACTTCTATTTGCTATATCACAATTTTTTTTGTATTTGTGATTGGCCTAGACTGTGCATCTATCATATATATCTGCAGTTTCATTTTTTTTTGCTTTGATTGTGTTGGCCAATTTCTTGGTTTGGTTCACATCTGTGTGCACTGATCATGGGCTTACTTGTGAGTTACAACTTGCTTTTATTTTTATGCAGTAGCCACTTTGTGGTGCCATGATTTTCGTAGTCTATGACTACTTTGGCCAGCATCAGTGTTTTAAAATTTGTTGCATCTGTCTGTGTTTTTACACTACTGACTTTGTTTAAGTGCAACTGTGTCATCTGTGTGATTCACCAAATCAGTTTTGGTTGTGTGAAACAGTTTTGTTGATTGGTTACTGCATTGCCATGCCAAGATCTGTTTCTTTTGTTTCCTTGTGTGATTCTTTCAAAATTGATTTTTGAGTTGAATTAATTGCTTTTACTCTGTCATATGCACTTGCTAGTTGAATTGGAATGGGAAAACTGAACTTGTTGTGACCTATGGCTTCAAATGCTAATAAGTATAAACCACTTTGAGCGTTGAAAGAAAAGAAAAGAATCCCTGGAAAAAGCAAATTTGCTTAGAAAAATTTGCCACTGAATGTTATGGAATGAACTGAGTGTTTGTGTAAAAGTGGCCTAGTCACCACAGCATATTTGTACTGTCCATTTCAACTCTGTTTGCATATGTTCTCATTCTTGATTCAACTTTTTTTTTTGAGTCTTTGTTTGAATTTGGTTTTATTCATCTTATTCTAGACCTATTCTTTAGGTTCTCTTTTGTGTGCCATCCTTTATTGCTTCTCCTTTTTTTTCTTGCTTGTCTTGCTTACTTATTCCATTGAGTTTGTCATTCACTCTTTCACTTGATGTTGTCCAATTCTTCCATTTGAGTTTTTCTTGCTTTTCTGCTTTGTTATTCTTATGTGGAAGAATGTGAGTGCTCTTGGTTCATTTTGCTTGCAACTCACTAACTTGGCAACTTTGTAGGTGATATCCTTATCTTGAAGGTAGAGCTGAAATGAAAGAGGAACTGTGAGGAAAACCATAGTGAGTGGCTATAAATTAAATTAAATTACAAATTACAAAAGACGTTAGTAATGGTAAGTAAATGTCTTTCTTAAATTAAATTTATATTGATTGATTAACACAAATATAATTTTAAGTATGATAAAAGAACCATAAAATGGAATATATATATATATATATATATGCTTTAAATAAAGTTACATTTATGGTTCATTAATGGATACAACATAATTTTTTTGGTGTACAAAATGTGTAATACATATTACTATATAATAGTAGGATTTCATTGTGTTTGCTTAAATACATATTGAATATAAAAATATACGTCATTGTAATTGTGTTGTTACAAAAACACTGTGTATAACGTTTTATTTCTTATAAAGTAAGTAACAAAAAGGTCATTTTAAAATCAAAATGAGGAATAAGTAATATCATAGTTAAGACAAGTTCAGTTTTTTTATTTAAATGGAAGCATTACAAAAAGAGTAAGTAAGTCACATGTACTTAGGAAAGATTTTAAACATACGTATTAATAGTTACTTTGAATTATACATTAATATTTTAGTCGATGACATAGAGAGATATGTTTTCTAATAAATTGTCATAGCTTTCAGGTCCATATAAAATTAATAACCATATCAAATAAAGCTGAGTTACAAATGTTCTACGGTCATCAGTAGTTTGCATTTATATTCGACAATCACAACACTCACACAAATCTTGTCTTATAACTTCAAATCAAATATACATATACCAAAAGAGATTTGTTGTGACCTCAAAAACTTGGGATAATGTCGACATAAGGTTATAATTGTTAAAAGTCAGACAAGCATAATTTCTTTGATATTAAGTCTTCTCTTTCTTAATAAATTTCTTCCTTGTCTTCGTTGTTTTGGTGCTCGACATTTGCCCCGATGGAATATCTTCAAGTCTTTCAAACTAAAGGTTAGAATCTAGTGATAATAGTTTTGAAAGGGTACGATTTTTATCAACTTCATAATCATGGTCAGCCGTGGCATTGATGGACATCTGTAAAAAATGATGAAACACTATTTAAAATTTTCTTATACACAAGTAGAAATAGAACATTTCTATGATAAAAACTATATTATATGAACATACCACACAACTTTGAGACTCTATTGCCATGTCAGACCTAGACATCTCATCTGCTTGTTCAATTTATAAAAACAAAGAATTTGAAGTCAATGATTTAAAATAACAATAACAAACATACATAAACTTAAAAACGGAAATCTTATGGGTTTTGGGTCAACCTGACTTTTAATGCTTCCAATAATTTCTGGGTCACTTGAAACCTTGATTACAGATGCAGATTTAGTTTTGGGTTGACATCTCACCTTAAAAGCAAGTGTACATCCTAGCAAAACATCCAGATCTTCCGGGGAACATTTAAGATCATCCTTACCTTCCTAATAAATTAAATAATGAAACTATAGTTAATTTCAGTATATATGATAAGTTAGAATTGTGTAACAACAAAAAAAAGACAAACACAATAGTTGTACATCTATCATTTTTTTTCTTAAATCAGCAGCTGATATTCCAACAAAATCAGTGCAGTCTTGATCCCATAACACAAAATTTCTAAATCCAGATTCATCCATTACTTGCACTTTTAACTTATATTTGCATTATACATATATAAGTTCCTTTAATTGAATAATTTCACTGATATCATAAAAGTATGCAAAAACATAAGTATTGAAACATATATGATAATTGACATCTACTTACCTAACTCCAGGTTTATCGTTAATAAAGTCACAATAAGTGCACTTAAAAGGTCCAATTTCATCGGTTTTCTTCTTGTAATATTACAGGCCAGAAAACTCCATCCATCATTTCCTAAATTGAACTTCACAGTACTCACAATGGTAACACAACAAATCTCCTGATTTATAAAAATAAATCAAAACAATAATCTAATAACAATAAATGTACTATGAACAAAAGTTAGTATTGAGACAGTACAATACCTCCTTCAAATTTGTAATGTCTAAAAGTTTTTCTATAACAGCTTTAAACAAAAAATGATCGTTCAGACTTATTTGTGTAGAGGAACTTGTTTGAGGTAGCTCTTGACTATATTGAGAGAAACTATTCCCAAAACGACTACAATGAATATACATGACAATGTTCAATAAATAGCAACATGTACAAAAATAAATAACAATACAATATAATAAAATGAGTGATTAAGTTGTATTACAAAAACATACTTAGACCACTGCTTCTTGAAATCTACATATTTCGGTGCATCTTGAAGAAACAACAATTTTGAACCATTCCATGAATTAGAAATATAAACTGGCCATGGACCTACTGACAAAAATGTAGATAAGCTAAATATACAACATCACAGAACGAAAATAAAAAAAAACAATATATCAACCTGATGCAGCTTTAATCTTGCAAAGAGTCAAAATAATAACAATAACTTCAGATGGATCATTTCCCTTCCAAGTACTAAGAAATTTGCTGTAGTAAGAATCCCACAACGTACAACTAACAACTGCAAAGCTACATAGATAAAGTTGTGGTAAAAAATTGACATATTGATTAAAACAATCAAAGCACATAGTTAAAAAAATAAGCAACTACCTTAGATCATGAAGATCAAACACAACAATTTTGGAATAAGGCTTTGTCCTAACATTGTCAACAACACCAATGACATCTAATTGAAAATGGAAAGTTAATTAATCACACATACCAAACAAAAAAAAAAGTAAAGAAAATAAAAAGAAGAACAATAGTAAGTCAATATTTAATTTTACAAACTTAGCAACCAACAAATCAGCAACGAAATTTCCATCAACAATATCTTTAACAGACTTAAACTTAAATACTTTCATTAGAATGGTAGGAAGTAATTGTTCTTTGATGGTGGTAGCTCCTATAAATAACAACTTAAATGGATGATCACATACACGATATTGTCCTTGATTAGTTAAAATTTTGAAGTTGTTCATAATATAACTTTTTCCCTCAACCAACTTTTGTTCTCACAAAGAAAAATCTTCCTTTTTAACCAAGCCTTGAATAATATCATGCTTAATACAATAATCAACTAAAGTTAGTACAAATTAAACTCAATGATATATAATTTTTAACAACAAACGACAACAACTTACCTTTTCGTCCATCAATATCATCTCGATATGTGTATTAAAATCACTATTCTTTACAAACCACAAATCAGTTACCCTAACAACAAGCTTAAGAGTTTCTCTATGACCATCACTCCCACTAATAAAATCAAATTTTCTGGCCATCTATAAACTATTTATCAAAACAAAGCACTGATTAGATAACTTTTTAAAAATATATAGGTAAAAGACATGCAAAACAAACAAATAAAATAAATAAGCCCGAAACCTAGGAATTTCACGTTCCACTAAAAATAAAAACATTTAACTTCCATAAACACCAAAACCAAAACCTGAAATACAAAAATATCCTGGAGTTAGAAATGTCAAGTTAACAAAAATAACAAAATAAAAAAATAAAACAGTGAAATCAAGGACCCATTCTCAAACATGTGAAAAGTGAAAACGGAAAAAAAATATGGACTTCATGTCAAATGAAGGAAATAAAAAAAAACATAGCACCAAAAATAAGGCGGAAGAAAGGTAAATAATACCTAATGTTTACAGAGAGACGAAAATGAAAGGGGTAGAAGAAAGCGTCAGTCTGCTGTAGAAAAAAAGTTGATCATGAAACAACAGATTGAAGGAAAAAAGTTAAAAATCACCTGATTACTATAGACGATCAGAACATCAAAGCCAAAAAAATGAATGAATAAGGTAGGAAAAACAAAAATTTAACGAAAAAAGTAGAAAAAGAACTGATCATGAAACAAAAATTGAACGAAAAGAGTAGAAAAATACCTGATTTCTACATAGCAGTGGAACATCAAAGCCAGAAAAAAAAACGAATTAATGAGCTGATGAAACAAAATTTTTACGAAAAAAGTAGAGAAATAGTTGATCATGAAACAAAGATTGAACAAAAACAAATAGTAAAAAACCATGTCTGTACAGAGCAGCGGATAATCAAAGACAAAAAAAAGAAAAAAAAAGGAATAAAGTGATAAAACAAAGATTTAGCGTAAAAAGTAGACAAACAACTGATGATGAAACAAAGATTGAACGAAAAAAGTAAAAAAAAAATACCTGATTTCTTAACAGAAGCGGAACAACAAAGCTAGAAAGAAAAATGAAGGAATGAGTAGATGAAACAAATTCTAATCTTTAGAAGACTCAACACTCTTCTGCTTCTGCCAATTACTCAGACATCAATCAATCAACTAATCAAATGTCAGAGATATTAAGCGGGAAATTGAATTTGACAATGAAACCCAATGAAGAGAAGAGAACATCACAGAGGACAGGGAGAGAAGTGGAAGTTTGAAGAAAAAAAGCGAAAAGACAATAAAACGAAAAAATTTACACGTGTCAGCTAGACAACAATGGGTATTTTTGTATTTTCAGTGGTAGTTTCCTTTCTTATATTACTAGTATGAGACTCGTGCGTACGCACGGGCCTTTTATTGTTTTTTTGTTATTGCTGTTGTGTGTATTTTGTATTTATGTTATTGTTGTTGTACTCATTTGTTTTAATTATTAGATATTTGATAATTTTAAAAGTAAATAAAATTATTGTTATTCTATTGATCGATATAGTTTTAATTTATGTTTGAATCAGTTGTAGAGGAATCTAAATATAAGAAAATACTATTTTGAAAAACCTACTTAAAAAAATGTTGTGTGTTTCCAAAATAATAAAAAGCTGAAAGGGAAAATATGTGAGATATATTAATAATTACTTTCTTGAAAAAATATGTGGGTTTTTGGCGGCAACGCATATTCCGAAAAGTTCAGAGAGTCTTTTCGTATCTCTGCAAAGAGTGCATTGCAGATTTGATTTGGCTTTTCAGTTTCGTGTAGTGTACACATTCAGTGGTTTCGTTTTTCATTTTTACGTTCCTGAATTAGAAGAATTGGGTGCCCTACAGACTTCCATTTTCATCTGCTTACATGGAGGACAAAAGTGCAAAACGCTTTAGCTTTAACAACTTTTTCCAGAACTCCATAATGTTTATGGATCGTAAACAGGTTTGTGTTTATAGTTTCGTAATTTGAATTTCTTTTTCGTTGTAAAATTTCTTGGCGACTTTAATATCATCATGCATTCGTCCCTGTAGCCGTTTCTGTTATAAAGATCGTTTCTTTTTGGGTTTTTGAATCAACCTTAAAATTTGGGTAATTTGTTTTTCAGGAGGTTTTGGATTTTGACGAAAGGTTCTTTTTGGAATGGGCTGATACGTTGGTAATAGGGACAAATTTTTTCTCAGATCCGAGGGGAAATGTTTTGAATATTGAATTCGAGGAAAGGCTTTTGGCCGACAGGAAGTTTGTCGGTGGAAGACAGATTTTAGATTTTTATGATATAGATGATGCTGCATATATATGTACCTTGTGTTGCGGTGATCGATATTTTAGGTTAAGAGTATTTGACGTACGCTGGAAGGAAGTACAGTATCCTGTTGTAGGGAATTCAGGAGGATCACGAAAACTATGTAAACTTTCATGCGCACCTAGGTTCTTCCAATGTTTTCGACTGATGGTCGATACCTCAAAGGTAACAATTTTTATACTTGTTTATTATTATTTCGTTGTATACATATGTGTATTGTAGGTAATATTGGTTTTTTATTTCATGTTTGTGAACAGCTATTTATAGTTTTGGTAGAGGAATTTCGAATGTTTTGTCAAGATGATCTTAAACTGGACTCCAAGGTGGAATTGTATGATCCCCTATACAAAAAGTTCGAGTTCTTTGTGGACATCAATATAGATGGCTGTTTTGTTTTGTTTAGTTTCGCGGAGTTCTTTAAGTATTATGGTTTGAATAGCAATTTTTACGTACATTTTAGTTATATAGGAAACAATGTTTTTCTTTATAAGATTTTCTTGGCTGAAGGAACACAAATATTGTATGAAAGGGTTTCATCTGAACTGCTGAACAATGATGGTAATAGTTCGACTGGTAATGATACTCATACGGTGTTTGGTAATGGCCTTGATAATGGAAATCATAACCTGACCAAGAAGCTAACTCAATATGATGTTGAAGCTTCATGTCTGGTATGCAAATTCTTTATTGTCTTTAATTTGATCTTGGTATTTTGGTTTTGCTGGTTTGTCTAAATTAATTTCATTGTGTTGCAGTATCTGCACTCGAATTTTGCTAAATAGTTTTTGGATAAGGATAGGAAGAGATATTTCATTACCAATGAAACCTGCAGACGCTGGCCTTGCAGAATTCGATGGACTGGAAGAACTTGCTATGAATGCTATATCACATGTGGGTGGAAAAGTTTCTGCAAAGATAATTTGTTGGTTGCTGGTGATATCATTCAATTTGGAATGGACAATGAGAAGAAAAATATAATCCATGTAGTTAAGGTTTAGATTGTAAAGCCTTATGTAGTACTTTTTATGTAGTAGTTTGAACACCTGGAATACTTTAGTATGTTTTAACCGTACATCTATAAATTTTATTAAGTACTCTACTATTTTATTTATTGTGTTAATATTGTGTGCTCAATATTGTTAATATGTTTATCTGTAGTTATATTTTTGTTTTTATATCCGTTATTGAATTTCCTTTGTCGATGATGAATTGGTCTTTAATAAACAATTAATTGTTATTTTGTTTTCAACAATGAGGTCCAAGTTTAATTGTTATTTTGTTTTCAACAATGACGTCCAACTTTTTTATGTTAAACTATAATCAACTTGTTTAAAAAAAATTCAATTACTCAAGTTTTGTATAATTTATTTTAATAGTAATAGTTTGTACATTTTGAAAGTAATTTTTCATTACGTATTGTAGAAATATATAATTATAACAAAATGTATAATCCTACTATATGTATTACAGATTTTCAAACATATGATTATCATTACAACAGATGTCGAAAATTTAACAAAGAATTATTCACCACTGCTTTCTACATATTGGTAATGGTTTTTATTAGTTCTTCGTCTATAAATTGATCTAAAATATGTTAGTTGGAACCGAGTAATTGACTCTTGTAAACATGTACAATTATGTTGTTTGTTATTAATATTAGAATAACCTGGGACCTATAGATTTATATTCAGCACTCATTTCCGGATTTGAAATTACATCAAATCCATTTGTTTGTTTCGTTGTTGGTATGATAACGTCGTTAGGTTGAAGATATTCTGTTATGTAGTCAAAATTAATATATAGATATTTTACAGTCACGTTGTTATGTAATGGAGGTGCATAAATGAATTATCGTGGTGTTGTTAGTTAAATTAAGGATGAGTTGGTGGATGGGTTGGTTTTGTCTTAAATACAGCGTTGCATATGTGGAGTAATGGTACAAAGCAATGGTAAAGCTTCGTGGTTTCGACAGTACTTCCTACAGTCGTTCATGTCATTCAGCTTGTATGAACAAAGCAGAAATAGGACCAGAGAACAAAATATGGATCGATCTGGGTAAGAATTACTCCTCCATCACTGTGATTTGCCTATGAATTTGGGGAGAATGAAAAATTTGTAAATTTGTCTTTAAATATTCATGAATAAGATAATTACCTACTTTGTCGATCGTTATTGGATTTAGCACATCAAATGTATACCAAATTTTTTTCTGTTATATTTATTTACTTATTGTTTTCAGGAATTCTTAATCTGGTATCTAACAACATGGAGATTGATATTTCATTGCAGGGAATTGATATCGTGATTTCCAACTTCCAGCATGGGCAGATGTTTCATGCATCATTGGCTTGCTTGGATGTATGTCCAAATAAAGTAAGTCTCTGCTTCAATGTTTAATACTATATCATATTGCTACACACTATTGGACAAAATATTTTGAAATTCATAACAAAAGATTGCTAAGCTATACATTTTGGAAGACTTCTTTGTAAACAACATTTGTTGTTTTGCTGCATCTTTTGTTGTCATTGTCATGGATTAATATCTTTAATCCAGATTTACTTTGAACTCTAGAAACTGCAACGTAGAGCTGACCGTGGCTAAATACGGGTGTCGACAAATACAATCTGACAAAACCTATTGACTGACCTTGAGATTTGTTTATTGTCATTACATATGAGAGCATGATGGGAAATTGCTTTCTAATTAGTTTAAATGGCCATGGGGACTGGGACGGAGACATTGACATTCAAGGAATATAAATTTCTTGTCCATCCTTGTTACCTATTATCAATTTAGCACCTATGACATGGTTTGCAAGTCTGGTCACGATCAATCTGCTTCCATTGCATAATCCTGTAGCTTGGTCCAAGTTTCTAAAAAGCATTATAGGTACTCCAATCTTTAGTTTGATCTTATGGTTAGGAAGTCCAAACATACTAAGTGAATTTAGGAACTCAGAGGTGATATTGCTATAAGCATCACTTGAAGCGGATTCATCCACTGAATTAGAGATAAGATATTCTTTTTCTTCCCCTGTAAACAATTGTTAGATATATAAATAAGACTATTATTAATACCAATCATACCAACATGTACCATTATAAATTCATGACTTCCATTGGCATACCTGGAATTAGTGATAGCATGTATTCATTGATTTGATTGACAATCTCATTCTACTTGCTAATATTGCTCTGCTCTGCAAAAATGATTCTTTTGTGTACTTGTGAATTAAATCTGGATATGTTGTATTCACAATTGCCTGTATCGGATCATTGAACTCTGAAATCAAAAATTCCTTGGGTATTTCGACTTCTACTAAACCGTCATTTGGTTCTTCTAACTTACCATCACTAATTTTAACAATCCAATCTGAGAATTCCTGAATCTCGGATGCAGTACTACTTTGTAAACCTCGTTGTAGCAGACACATATTTTTTGTCAATGTTAGAACTTCACAGTGATCCCAAAGATAAGATGCATTAATTGTGGAATTTACAATATCGGACCTGCTACCTCTAGGATTAACAGGAAGGATTTGTCTAAAGTCACCTCCGAATACTATCACTTTTCCACTAAAAACAACATTCTCTTTTGTCATACCACTCATTATGTCATTCAAAGTTATATCTAATGCTTCAAAACAATATTTGTGTGTCATTGGAGCTTCGTCCCAAATAATAAGTTCAGCTTTCTTTAACAACTCCGAAGCTTCAGATCCTTGTTCGATATTTCAAACTGAATTATCTAATGTTGGTACTGGTATCTTAAATTTAGAATGTGTTGTTCGTCCTCCTAGTAGTAATAGAGAAGCTATTCCACTTGAAGCAACTGTCAGTACAATTTTTCCTTCAGAACGAAATGCTGCTGACAGTGTTCTCCACATGAAAGTTTTTCCAGTTCCACCATATCCATAAAGAAAGAATACCCCTCCTTGTTTATTTAGAATGGCCTTACTAATCTTTTCAAAAATTTGCTTTTGTTCACCTGAAAGGAATTGTTATGACAATTGTTAAATAATGTCATTTTCGTTTAAAGTAATACAATAAGAAAGAACATAGATTCTGAACCTGTCATTGATCTTAAGTTGGATTGGAACAATTCTCGTTGCTCAGCAATGTTATAATTCAGTTCTGCATAAATAAGCCTATTTCCACAATTTTGGACAACAAAATCATTTGGGTATGGCATGGTTGGGAAGAATTTTAAACTGCTTCTATTATTTTTAAGCAATTTTTCTATCTCGATCAAAGTCATGTTTTGGAGCATTTCTGTTCCAATGGTTAAATTTGCGTACAAATAATTTATAGAATTTCTTGTTAATTTGGAAGAGACAATCTCGTAATCCAATTCATGTGCAAATAAACAAAATAGATATAACCTGCAATTCCGAAAATATTTCTCTCGCGATACAAAATTCCATCTGCAAGCCACTCCCATGTTTTGTTCCATAGATCTTCTAGATGATTAACGCTATTTGACAACAATATAGTAACGAATAGTTTTCTAAGATAATGTCCGGAACCCCAATCTTTTGCTTCTCTTATAGCTTCGACATATTCTGTATCATTTGTTAAAATTCCTAGAGCTAAGCAAGCTTCTCTAAATGTAGAATATGTTACATTATTAACTGTTTTGATATCTATGTACGATGTTGCACCTTTTACATGGGTTAGCATTCTTCTAAGATAAAATACTTCACCAGTACTTGGAGGTACCCAAATTAGCCTTCCAATAGTATTTCTTGTTTTCCTTGGTTTCCAACATCTAAGTTTTTTAGATATAGGCGCGAGCATTTTCCATTTTTCATGCAAGGCAAGTATCTGTTTATAGTACCACAAGGACCGTGTATCATGTGATCTAGAACACATTGATGTAGTTGAGGACATGTAATTGGACACGGGATTTCAGCAGAAATCACTTTGTCAATATCATCAGAAGTTAGGTATTTACTGCTCGGATGCAAAAAGATGATCAAGTGTGCATGAGGTAGATCGCGCTTTTGAAATTCTATAGTATACATGACTACAAAATAATCACAGAACAGTTAGTATAATACAATTATATCATTATTCATAGAAGGGATTACTTACATGCAATAGTTCGGCCCAATAAATGATTTTTGGTTAGATCTATGAGAAGTTGTTCGAATTTAATCTTGAAGACCCTTGAAACTATATCAAGACGATCGGTTGAGGATAACTTTAAATTTTTCAATGCTCTAGTAATTTCTGGCCATTTAGGATTGCACGTGAAAGTTATGAAGAGATCTGGAAATCCCATATATCTACAAATTGTCATTCCATCAAAATACAGTTGGTCCATAAATCTTCTGCTACCAATAAAAGATGAAGGAAGAACAACAATCTTTCCTTGTTGTGATCCTTGGCTTTGTGAACTACTTGAAGCTTGACAGATGTTATTATATTTATCAACCCTTAACTTAGATTGATTATATTTAATGAACGACAATTTTTCGGATTCCATCATTGTATATCCATCAACAATGAATTGTTGAAAAAGTCGTCTAGATGTAACCAAAGTTAATGCTTCTGAGTGTCTTGTTTGCAACCTGAATCAAAACCACTCCCTAATTGTCAGTCTATTTCTTTTCTGGTTGATTCCTGGTCTATCACGATGATTGACATCATATCTATATCCATCTTCCCCATATGGAAATAGTAAAGGATATTGAAACCCTAGGTAGCTTGTGTGCAATTCATTTATTCTTTGTAATTTGTCGGATTGCTTTTCCATTATGATGTCTCTACCTGAAGCAGTATCAACATCTCCAACAATAAGGGCTGCAACTTCTAAAACATTCTTATTTAGGCTTTTTTCATCTGAGGGAATTGAAATTAATTATGCTCCTCAAGTGGTCAGCGTTAGTAACCATGATACACATCTCGGAGACTATGACCCTTCAGATTTTTGCTATTCAATGGCCAAATGCTTATCTGAGAATGATACCAAATCATCATCACTGGTATATGATTTTTGACCTTAGATGTTATAGTGCAATGTATTTTCATGTGTTCTAATTATAACTACCGATTTGATTTTCTTTCAGTACTTGGAATCTGAATTTGTAGCAAAAGCTCTTGTTAAGAAGAGGACACGATACATATTGGTCAATGCTGAAGGTGATTGTTGGCCTTGTACAATTCGAAGATCTGGAAGAAGGAACAAAGAATGCTACTTAAGTTGTGGGTGGAAAGAATTCTGCAAGCAGAACAAATTAAAGGAAGGAACCATAATCAGACTTGGTGTAGATAAGGAACAATCGAATTTTATCTATGTAATGGAGATA
>Ga0214545_1005985_pt1 | contig 21531 bp, 10 predicted proteins | sample CNSS4metaG_FD_160064 | JGI IMG/M metagenome (GOLD analysis project Ga0214545, IMG submission 160064) | Root nodule microbial communities from cowpea collected in UCLA plant growth center, Los Angeles, California, USA - CNSS4 | ecosystem: Host-associated > Plants > Roots > Nodule | place: USA...
ATATATATATATATATATATATATATATATATATATATATATATATATATATATATATATATTGAATAATGTGTTACTCTTGTATCATTTTAAGATTTATCTTCGGTCTAAAGTTTGAATGTATCTCAATCCTGAGAGAAAATAATAAAAAGAGAGATCAAAATCTTATTTATTCTTCCACAAATATTCATATCATCTATATAAATCTTTATTATTCCACTTGTTTTTGTTTGATTCTTTTCTATTTAGTGGAGAATGTTTTCTTTGGATTTGCTTGAATGTACCGAAAGAAGATAAGATAAAATTAAAATTAAATTATGCAATACTACAGTGATCCATGCCATGATATAATTTATAACGGAGAAAACAATAAAGAGAATCGAACATGCATAACATGAACAATTAAACATAAATTTGAGAAATTATAATTGACAAGAACGGATAATATTATGAAGAGATAAATAAATTAAAATTGACTTTTATATTGTAAAACAGTAACACTTATTAGATTATATAATATGAGAAGCTATAATTGACAAAAAGGCCAACAGTAAGATATTTTCAAAAATACAAACAAATGCACATAATATAATTGGCTTCTTTTTTACTGCGTGTAGTAGAATCTATATTATAGAGCACCGTAAAAATTTAAAATAAAAAAGAATAAAAGTAGGAATTGGAAGCTTCTTTATTAGAAGGAAATAAAATGTGTTTCGAAAGAGACTTTTAAATTTTAAATTTATATAATTAATAATCATATTATTCATGTGTGATTAGTATAAGATCAAAACATTTAGATAGTTTCTAAGTTTTATCTTAGTAAAATTATATCATTGATTAAATTTTACTTATTTTCTGTCAAAATACATTAGCTGAAGATGAAATATCGAAACACGGGTGGATGATATCTATATATAAAGTTATATACTAATTCATATTTAACATAAATATATTTGAATATATTGCAAACTTTATTAATAATCACACGATTTCTAATGTAATAAACATGTCTTTAATTAAACTAAAATTTCAATGTGAACATTACATAAATATAAATTTGTGACATGGGCTTGAGGAATTCCATATGTGTTATGTACTAAATTGAAGTCATTAGTATTTAAAGTAAAAAATTATTTTGACGGAGTTTTTATAAATACATTCATGTGATAATTGTAGTTAATAATAATAAAATATTAAAATGTTGTAGAAATTTAAATCAGTTCCGAAAGTAAAACTTCTCATGTTAAAAATATAATTAATTTTAAAATAAAAATATATTTGGTTGCAGAGTATATTTTATTCACTTAAAAATCATTATAAATTTAATTTTAAATTCTAAAACTACTACAATTAACCTAATCTTATTAAGAAAACGAGTTTATTTTTAGCTAAAACTTTAGAAGAGAAAGTGATTTTAAAACTAGAATTGAGTTGTGCTAAAAACCACCCCTAAACTGGTTTTGAAAACTGCTAAAGAAAGAAACTAACACTGCATTATAGAATCGAAAAGTAAATGGATCAAGAATCAAAGAAACAAGTAAGTGGAAGAATAAAAACAGCATAAACACTAGAAAAATAAAAAATGAAAAAAGTTAGGAAAAATATAAGATAGAGAATTAGATGCTAATGAATTATAATAATAAGTTGAAGAACAACGCGAACAACGCTTCCATTACAGTGAAAAGTAAGATTCTGTAATAAGTGTATTTATAGTTTTGGCATGTGAACATCCCAACCATGCTCACCAGAACAAAACATGTACCTAGTTTACTTGAGTTTCCCATGATTGTTTTGAAAAACTGCATTTTGTGTCGATCCATTCCAACATTTTGTGGTGTGCTGCATCTGTTCTACATACAAAAACATGGGAAACATCAACGCTGCTGGTTTTTTCCGTCTAAGAGGGAGTCTTCCATTTCCGTCCCATCTTCAACTGGGAACACATGCTACCATCAACACGAAGACAACCTCTTGCAAGTTCACTAATGGTGGAGGATTTTCCGAAACGGTAGAAGTTTCATACAGCGTTGAAGGCTCAAGGTGCAAACTGATTTTAGGAAGAGTTGTTTGCAGTAACGGCAATGTCAACATAGCGTCGTTTGTACTCAATGACAGCATAATATGTTCAGAAAAAAGAAACCTATGCCTGCCGATACACAAAATCGAGACCGGTTTTCTTTGCCCGTTCGACTCTGAATCTGAGGGTCCCATCACGTGGAAGACAAAGAAGAACGTTCATGCATGGGATGGTTACGGACACAAAAGTTTGCTTGTATGGCACTGCAAATAGGTGCGGTCTTCTTGTTTTGGAGGGCAAGAAAAACGATTATCATGAACGTGTTGCTAAGACAGTGACTATAGCACACTATTTTGTTAGTAGCAACGGTTCAGCTGCTGTAAACAGAACAAGTGAAACAACAGATATTGGGTTTTCTGTTGTGGCAAAGATTGAACTGTGTGATGGAGAGTTTGATATAACAGTGGAGGGTCCTGATCAACACCCTGTTTCTGCATTATTATACATGTTCAATCAAGTGAGTAGAAGAGGGATTTGGAAGCCAAGCATGTGTCCTCATTGTGCTAACGTTCGGAGAGAGCATAGCAGAATGTTTGGAGAGTCTGAGAGTGAAGACAGCGATAGTGTTCCTTTACCACCACGTCTTGGTGGCCAGCGAAATGCAGCAACGATTGCTAATGATGGAAGGTTCACAGGGCATGCTAATGGTAGTTTCATTAGATGCAGAAATTTCTATGGTTTTAATTGAGTGAAGACACACGAACTTGGTGTGTTTCTCTCTCAATATGTATGTTGAGTAATGTGTTAGTCTTGTAGAATTTTAAGAGTTATCTTCGGTCTATAATAAAGTTTGAATGTTGTACTACAAAATGTATCTCAAGCCAGAAAGAAAATAATAGAAAGTTTCTTTATTTTGAAAGGAGAAAATTATGGTTTTTGTACTATTAAAATGGAAACTTTGTTTACGTCTTTGGATGTCTCGCTCGCACAAACTAAATATTATGATCAAGCCACTGCGTCAGCAATGGAAAGAAATAATAGCAGATTTTGGAGTTCTTGATTCAAAGAGGATTCTGGGTAGCCATACTTACATGGATAATGAAGCAAAAACAACCAAGGAAGCATGAGACACTCTTCAACAAGTGTTTGAAGGATATTCAAAGGTGAGAAAACAGTCAAACTTCAATCTCTTTTGAGAATGAAAAAAATGAAAGAATTAGTTTGACTCAACAATTTGATACTATGGTCATTGTTATAGAAAAAACAAAGAACTTGTCACTCGCTACCTATGAAGTTCGGACACGCCTCATCAATATATAGTGTGTCCCGTGTCTCATACGTATCAGACATCGACACTCGTACGACACGTATAAGTCAAGTGTTTAATTTGAAAGACGTTTTTTTGTCTTTAACATGATTTTGACATCACTCCAACAAAATGTTAATAACCACAAATTCAATGATTTTCTAAAAAAACCTATAAATTTGTAAATTTATCACATAAGTTTCTATTATGATTATAAAAATAAGGAAAAAAATATTACATGATCACCACTTCTCACTTTTTTTGATATTAGATTGATAAATTAGATTCATTTTTGTGTTAGTTGACAATTTGTTAGTTAAAAGTTTGAAACTAATATATATAGTATATGCATGTCGTGTCCCATGTCCTGTGTTTTTCAATTTAGCCGTATCTCCGTGTCCGTATCTATATCCATATCGTATCTGTGTCTGTATCGGAGTTTCGTAGCTCACGACTGATATAGGGTTGATGAGAAGTTACTTAGATCATATACAAAACAAACCTAGATTTTTTCAATTAAAATTTAGTTATTAAAATATCGTTGAGTAAATTTAAATTAGACGATGGAAAATACGTTGAAATAGAAGACAAAGGCAACATTAAAGTTAAACAGGAAACCAAGATTATTCATGATATTTTTTATATGTTAAAATTAGATGAAAAGTTATTGAGCACTAGACAATTTTTGAAGCATAATTATTCTATTCGATTTGACAATACAATGCAAAAAAAAAATTATTCAAAAAGAAAAATTGTTATTGCGGTGAGAATGACATATAAAGAGAAGATGACAAATTGATGCAAAGAGATACATGTAATCCAATAAATATCCCTTTTCATGTTCAAAATAGGTATTTTAAGAAAAAGGAGCATTATTCTTCCACATATCAATTTAATAATCTAGCCAGTATCTAATTCTCTTTCATATTTTCTAAACCACTTTTCTTTTTTTAGTATCCCATTTGATTTTTTAATCTTCCACTTGCTAGACTCATTTGAGTACAAGAACCTGGCCTATGATAACATGTAAATTCGACTTTAATATCTAATGTGGATGATGCACCAATGTAATGACTTTTTTTTTTTTTTTTGTCAAAGTAAAACTCTAAATGTGAAATCTCGTATATAGAAATGGATAACTTCAGCAACCTAAGGAAAATCCAAATTTACTTATATATATATAGAAGTTCGAGTGAACACATAAATATGGTAATATTTGAAAATCAGGAAAAAAATATACTTTTCTCGATTTAAAGTATTAATAGTTGACACAATTCAAATAATAGTTTCTCGATCCAAATTAACACAATTCAAAATTAATTATAAACACTTAAAAATAAGATTCCTTTTGGCTGAGACAGTTCATAATCCTTGTAAGCTTTTGAAGTTGATGATGAGAATGCGCATGCTGACTTTGCAGAAACCGTGTGGGGTTCTTTGGAGCCACCAAAATCTCTTCTTTCTCCAAACGTAATCATGACCTACTTTGTTGTTGCACTCTCAATCTTTAGTTTAATGATTCAACCCATGTTGTTTCTATATATACCCTTTTTCATCATCCAAAATGCACCAATCTTGCAATCCACATGCCAAACGACAAAAACAACACAGGCGGCTTTAAAAAACATGCAACCTATGACTCGGTCTAATCAATTTATTAGGATGTAAAAAAATACCAATTAAATTATCTCTATAACCTAAGGTATTTTCTGACCAAGACTAATTCTTCAATAAACCAAGGTTTTTCAGAAAAATTAACCATTCCGCAAATTGTATTCCATGTTTAAAGATCAATTTCTTAACCATGTCTTAAATTAATCATTTTCTTTTACCAAATCAATTCGATTTTTGAAAATTCCTAAACAGAGACCATGATTTGAAACAAAACCTCTAAACTTGTGGTGCCCACGTTTGTTGGCTGACTCAGAGTTCCTACACGATACATGCGCAGTTGAACGGACCTAAAACAACTCATTGTGTCTTCTGGGAGAAATCAATTTAGGTAAAAGGTTAAAAAAAAACATTTTCATTTTGAGACACGCAAGTAAATGTCTTACAAAAGGTTTCATACCAACGTTTGACAAAACCAGCCCACTACCAACAAACTGAAAAATTGACACACGAGCAACAATGGAAATTGTAAAACAAGAATCAATTTCCAACACTATATAGCTGAATAACCAGAAAAAGAAAAAAAAATAAATAAAGAATGGACCTGTGTTATTTTTTGTATACCCTGATAAATACAATTCAAAGATGATCAATTTGGGAAAGAAAAAAAAATGATAGTAATTGGTAAGGAGAGAGATGTCAGTAAAAAGCAATCAAAGTGTGGCATTGGCAAGGATATATAGATTTATACAGAAGAAGATAAAGGCATAAACAGTTACTAAGAATAATCAAGAGCTTCCACTGAAACCTTGACTGTTCTTCATCTTTCTCATTTCCATTTCCCTTGTGGTTTGGCGGCTCTGCGCTTCACTGCTTGAGCCAGATGGGTTTAAACCGTACTCGCTTGTAGCTGCACTGTATTCGCTGCTTGCACCATATTCCTGAGTTCCCAGAGCCATTTTTCTGAACTTTTTCATGTCTTCCTTGTACTGTACAGTATCATAATCTGAGCTTTCATGAGAACTGTACATGGTGCTGTGTCCAGGTTTGATTCCTTCGTTAAGATCTGCTAGAGACACATCTCCTTCCAAAGCACGCACAACCTGTAGTAGGTACACAATACAAGGATCATGTCATGTTCTCGCATCTTAGGCCAATTCAACAATGCAAGACATACATACTGTCCTATGTATGACCATCACATGAAAAATGACAACAAAAGTACTTCGATTTACCTGGCTCATCCTTGGTCGGCGCTTTGCTGAATGACGTGTGCAAGCTGCAGCACATGCCACCATTCGTGCCATCTCATTAGGTTCATAATCATTCTGAAGCCTTGGGTCAATAATAGAGTCAAAATCATCCTCTTCCAAAGCTCGTGTGAGCAGAGGCCTAGCCTGTGATATGATAAAGATGGATTTAGTCAAGAGTTACTCTGCAGAACTGCAGAACAATGTTCTGCTCCAACGAAGAAACTCATAAATGTACACATACATACACAGTGAATTTCTTAGTTAAATGCCATAATACTTACCCAGTCTACCAAACTATCCTCCATGAATGTTTGAGTTTTATCAACTGGTCGCCTTCCAGTTATCAACTCAAGTAGCATGACTCCATAGGAGAAAACATCTGATTTGTCTGTGAGTTTTCCACTAGAAGCATATTCTGGAGCAAGATACCTGCAAGTAATAATTGAAGCACGACAGTGAGATTGAAATGTAGCGCCAGACAACAACATATTTGTTCCAGATTATTATTGTTCTTGGTTTTTCTTATAAACTGTTGACACTTGACAGCAATAAGACCGATGAAAACTGACAACAATCACACATGGCATGCCACAGAGACGCAAAGTAGTCCACTTTAAAGTTGAAAGTTTGAGATTTTTTTTAGCTATGATGTACTCTCTTTATCCATGTCCCGTGTCATAAAAGAATAGCATAACAGGTTAATTCGTCCATATTAAAAACAGATTATTACAGAAGCTACTTTCCATAATTATACATCCAAGGTTCGTAAAAAGATAGAAAGAAGAAAGTGTGTCCCTACCCAAAAGTCCCCATCACTCGTGTGGAAACGTGAGTATTAACATCAGAAGAAAACTTAGCAAGACCGAAATCTGCAACCTGTCAACAAAATCAAGAGCAATTCAATCCCAACTGCAAATAACATTATAAAAGTGAACAAGGTAAGTGGGTTTTATGGCTTTTATCAATTAGACTAAATCAGGTAAACAATGAACATGTTTTATCACTGTTGTGAGAAAGACATACAGCAGAACAACATACCTTTGCTTCGAACTTGAAATCCAGAAGGATGTTGGCAGATTTGATATCACGATGAATGATCTTAGGATGACCTGAAAGTACATAGAATGAAAACAAACATTTAGGTTGACATAAAGAAATTAACAACAGCAGAAGAAAAGAAATGATGGGTGAAAAACATACAATCTTCATGAAGATACGCGAGTCCCTTAGCAGATCCTAAAGCAATTCTTAGTCTTGTGGGCCAATCCATGGTAGGTCGTCCTCTTCCTGCAGTGGAAACAACCATGAAAGACCGCTTCCATGAAAAGCATAATCCAAGTGGTAGAAGTTGGTGCTTAGCCAACTTTCAGCAGAAAAGATGGACCAACCAAAGAGAATTTTTAAATGAAGCAAAAATGAGAAGTACCAACCATGCAAATGGAACTCCAATGTGTTGTTGGGAACAAATTCATAAACAAGCAACCTCTGGGACCCTGTGATGCAGTATCCAACCAAAGATACAAGATGCTTGTGATGAACACGGCTAATTATCTCAACCTCAGCCTGGAACTCACGCTCCCCTTGCCCGCTTCCAGCCTTCAATTGCTTCACTGCCACCTCCTTGCCGTTGGGAAGAATTCCTCTGTGAACATATCCGAATCCACCTTGTCCGAGGAGGTTCGCATCGGAGAATCCATCGGTGGCGCGTGCCAACTCCTCGTAGGTGAAAGTGCTCTTAGAGAACCCCAATGAAATTCCCGGAGAAGGAGGAGGAAGTGGTTCGCCACCCGAATAGTTTGATCCAGACCCACCACTGCTGCTGATGAAAGGAAGCGGAGGAGGAGGAGGTTGAGCAGCATAAGCCGGAACCGGTGGAGGCGATGGCTTTGGCGGCATCATTGAAACCACATGATCTTGCGGAGGAGGAACATTGTGCTGCCATTGACGCGGTGGACCACCGTAATCATCTAAAAATTATGAAGAGAACACCATGAAATAAGTAATTATCGTTTTCTTCAAGAGTAAGAACAATTTCTGAATGAAATATGTGTGATATATTAAATCTGCTATTGGAGAAGCTAAACGAAAAAAGAAAGTCTTTAATGAAAAGTTTGAACAAACTGAGTAATTATCCTTAGACTCTAATAACATCACCAGAAGACAGAGTAAGGAACCATTCATTTTTTTTTTCAACAATTAGAACAAACCTTAACAACTAAGAAAAAACACTAGAAGCAAATTGTAAGAAAATACATGCTATCAGTTTTACATAGTTCATAATGTGCATCCATAAGTAAAAAGATTCGGCAAGAGAATCGACTAAGGAATTAAACATTGAGAACATCTTGAGAACAATTTACGCAAAAACTTTAAAATCAATAAAATCAGGAAAAACGCGAAAGGCTTTTTCAATAACATTAATAGATCAAATGTAAAATGACAAAAACAAAAAGCTCACTCACCTTTGGGTCCCCGCGGCGGTTGCTGCGGCGGCGGAGCATAGTACTCCTCGTCGCGTCTTCTCTTCTTCTTCCGACAGCATATGCAGAGAATGCTTAACACAACAAGAACCGCGACTGCCCCCACGGCGATTCCGACGACCACGCCAGTCGAAATACCCGACGAAGAAGACGACGGCGGAGGCGAAGGCGTGGTTGGACTCGATCCGGACGGAGGAGAAGGCGAGCTCCGAGACGGTGGACTCGGAGTGCTGCCGCCTCCACCGCCGCCACTAGGTGGCGATGGTGGAGACCCCGACGGCGGCGAGGGAGGAGAACCAGAGGGAGGCGAGGGAGGAGAACTCGACGGTGGAGTGGTTGCCGGCGGGGATGGAGTCGAAGGAGTAGACGGTGGAGGAGCAGACGGAGTCGAGGGAGTCGACGGAGGTGGCGAAGAAGGTGTCGCCGGCGGAGGGGCGGAGGGAGTCGCTGGGGGCGGAGACGACGGAGGTGAAGGTGGAGGTGACGACGGAGTGGCAGGAGGAGGCGCGGAAGGTGTGGCGGGCGGTGGTGCAGACGGGGTGGACGGCGGAGGTGCGGTGCTGTTGGACGGCGGCGAAGACGGCGCTGGGGCTGTTGACATTGTTGAGAACAGCTACAGAATAAAAAAAATTGAGATCGAAACACAGAGAGAAGCTTAGCAAGGATTAAGGTCGAAAAGATTAAGGTTTATACTTATGTGACTCTCTCTAAAACGGTTTAGAGAGAGAGAAAAAAAAGGAGACAACGAAGAATGGTTTGCGTCGAAGTAAGAAAGCGTTTTATCTGAAAAAACCGTGGATTCTCTTTCTCACCTATCACCTTTGAAGCTGTTCCTCAGTCTCACTGTCACTGTTTTTTCTCTTTCTTATTTTTTTTTATTATTATTTATTTTTACTATTAATTTAAACTTATTGGTTGAGCCAACCAGCGAAGACAAACGGGTAGCATGGCCCCACACGAATGCGCCGCGGACACCTTCTTCTTACACTTAATTAATTAATTAATTTAATTAGGGTAACATATCATTTTTGTTTTCTGGAATTTGTTTATTGTTTGCATTTTCGTTTGTAATTAGTTTTTTTTTATTGGCCAAAATAAATCACGTCCGATATATAATAACAAAACCAGTTATTGGGTTTTCTACGCGTCGATAGTTAGAAGAATGGCGTTAATTTTGTTAAGAAAAAAAAATTAATTAAATATTTAATAGTTAATATTTAAAGCTTAACGTATGGGTGTAACCGTGTTCCCAGTCCTACGTAAAGTCGTGAAGAAGAAGACAAAGTCCAGCACATGAAAATTGCAGACTCAAATATCATAATCAACAAAATCAACTTTTTATTAAATAAATAAACTAAGGTACGTTTGAATTCGGTATTCAACCGTTAAGCACACTCTCCGCTGCAAAAAGCGAACTCATAAATAAAATATTAAAAATAGCTACCAAATGAGAAAACCTCTTCCCGTTTTCCGTTCCAGCAGACGGTGATATATTTTCAAATAATATTATTAATTATTGTCTATTTTAAAATTTGAAGTTTTGTTATAATTTTACTTTTAAGAAATGTCAAAATGAACTTAGAAAATAAAATAAGAATAAAGTGTTGAAATAAAACCCGTAACGTGTTTATTAGTTAACGCCGTAATTACAGGCCTTGAGCCATGAAATCGAAGAAGATTGAGAAAATTGTCCTGTTCCACACTAACGATAATTTCTTACAGAGTTATGAACTTAATTAATGGTATTAACGTGCGCATCGAGTTTAGCATTAATTTTCCTTCCCATTTTAATTACTAATTAAAAGATATTAGCAATTAATACTACTTACCAATATTAATAAAGATCAACACACTACAGTTTCAATTCGAATTTGAATTCTCAACAAATTCAGTGCTTCATATTAATCGTTTTTTTGTAATCAAGCTAGTAATGTTAATTATTCACCAACACTAGTTAACACGGTGGAGAAATTGGACAAAAATAAATTAGATATTCTTCTTCAAATACTGTTTATTTTAGATTTATAGAATTTGAGAATAAACCACTTGTTTACTAAACTTATATAATTAATGAATAAAATTTTGAATGTGAAAACTAGTTGTTTAAATTTGATTTTATTATAGGGTTATCCTTTTATGATTGGTTAATTGCAACCGAGTCAAACATTAGGTAACCCATTTTGCAGAAAGAGTAAAGTTTTTTTAATTAATATTTATAGTAGCTGTTACTCTAAGTAAGAGTTAAATAAGCAGCTGGATTACACTATCGCACAACGCAACAAGACATGGACATATTCATTCAAAAAATAAAAAATAAAAACAACATAAATTATATTTATACAAAATCTTTGTGTGACATAAAGCATAACATAATGAGATAAAAATAAAATAGAGAAAAAAATTAGGGTTAAATATATTTTTGATCATTTAATTTTTAGTGAATTTTTGAACTAGTTCATTTCGAAACTTTGGACCAATTTAGTAATTTATCTTTCGAAATATGTGAATTTAGTCCTTCTAATCAAATTTTGTTATGTTTATTTGATGTTTCGTATGCATTTCAGGATTGTATTTGAGTTGTTTATACTATTTGACACATTTTTGCTTTAATGTTAAGTCAAATAATATTATGAAACGCGTTTGAAATATCAAATAAACTTAACCAAATTTGATTAAAATAACTAAATTCACGTATTTCGAAAGATGAATGACTAAATTGGTCAAAAATTTCAAAATGGACTAATTCCGAAATTTAATGAAAGTTAAGGGGAAAAAACATATTTAACCCAAAAAATTATAATGTTATCTTGGTTGGAAGACTAAGCAGAAGAATGACAAATAATTCAATATTATTTTGTATCATTTTTTAATTATTCATGACACTTTTTTTTTTTGCGTAAGGTATATTTTCATATTCAAATTAAAATATAATTAATAACTTGATGTACAAATTATTTGGAATGTGTATGTAAATTAAACACTCTACTTTGTAGTAAAAAACAGATTACTACATGACAAAATATAGTGTCTCTTGCATTTACTTTTGTCCGTGAATTATTTTAATACTATTTATTGCGAATTTAATATAATGTGATAAGAATAATAATGTTGATGATATGTACATGGTGATTGAAGTTGCTTGAATTTAAGAATAATTTATTATGATAAAAGATGATAAAATCAGTTTGAACATGAATTGAGATTACATTAAGATTTCGTAAATTAGTTATTTTGAAGTCAAATTGGAAAATGTTATCATACTTAATATTGAATACATAACAGTGTTCTTTTAATTGTATACCGTATACTCATAAAGTTGTGATAGAAAATGTCGATCAAATTAAATTATCAAATAAACAAATGCATATGGAAAAAAATAAAATTTACAAACATAGAAAATTTAAATTAAAAAATATTTTTTTAGACAAACTAATAATACATATATTTTACCCAAATATAATAAAATAGTTAGAGTTAAATAAGTGAATGTCGTAACTGTAAACCTTTTCTGCTTCCTATATACACCGATTTGGGAATGATTTAATTCTTTTACATTTTATATAAACAGTGATTTTTTTTTTGTTTTATTAACTATATTTTCTTTTTCATATAAGTAAATTAGATTAGAAATAAGATTATAAAAGCCCACATTATGCATAATAATTGCTAAACCTGTCAATACCAGTATTCTGCATTTTTCATTCTTGCAATTATTACATAAAGTTGAAATAATTAGTATTTTAATTAATAAGGTCAAACTTAATATAAATAGACGGGAAGTCTTTTTTTATCAAACTTTATCTTTTCTTTTTAATAGGGTCAAATTTAATATATATATATATATATATATATATATATATATATATATATATATATATATATTCTTTATGAACTAGTTAGTTAACAATCTAAAATAATATACTTTCAACGAATATTAACTTTTAAAATAGTTATATTAATTTTTTTCTTTATATTAATGTTGAATCTTATTTCTCTTATTTATTTAGTTTGAATTAATGATTAGTTGTAATAAAGTTGAAATAAGTAGTCTTTTGACTAATATAGTTAAACAAAACAATCAATAGCTGATTTTTTTCATAACCAATAATTTTGTGTAATATATAATTAAAAAAGTTTAAATATGTTTTTTTCTTTAATTTTAATTTTTTGTAAAAATTGAAATTAGTTATTTTTTAAATTTAGACCTAATTTAGTTTCTCAACTTTAGAAATATATGAATTTAGCATTTTAATCAAGATTTGTTAAATTTATTTGACTTTTAAATGTGTTTCATGATAGCATTTGAATTATTTTGCATAATTTGATATATTTCTGCCTCAATATTAGCTAAAAAAAGAATTTAAAATGTCAAATAAACTTAACAAAATTTGGTTAAAATAATCAAATAACTTATTTTTAAAGTTGAAGGATTGAATTGAACCAAAATTTTAAAGATGAATTAATTTCAATTTTCACTAAAAATTAAAAATTCAAAAACATATTTAACCTTTTAAAAAAAATATATAAGAAAAGATGTAATATAATGCTTACTTTGATATTTTGTATCTTTCAAAAACAATAACTATTTAGTTTAAAACTGTCTTTAGCAAATATATAAGGAAAACACACTTTTAGTTGTATAACGGATAGGCTAGTTTTTTGGTATGGATAATATAGACAAGTTTGAATGAGAAGGAAAAAAATATTTTTGTTGAACTTCTATTATTTTCTTCAATTTAAACTTCAAAAAATAATATTTCTTTTACTTTACAAATAAGTGAATTTTACTTATTTTAGAGATAGTTTTTACTCTTCCTTAATTCGAAACAAAGAAAAAGACAAGCATTTGACATTGACAGATAAATAGAAACAGCAGAAAAAAAAATCATTATTAAATCTGTCCGGCACCGATTCGCATAACAGTGAGATTTTTCCAGAAAAAATGTTAAAAGGTGGTAGCACTAGTTATATTAAAGGTCAGACATATTAGATCGGTAATACAGGAATCGATTTAACGATTTACATTAAATTATTGTTTTTTATTGATTTAATAATTAACGAATATATTATATCGACTTATATTATATCAGTTTCGAAATTGATTTAATATACGTTTCATACCGATTTAATATTTTATTTTTACATTAATGTGAAAATTTTGTCTTTTATAAACAGAAAAAATAATCAACGGAGTTAAAGATGGTAATTAAGTTGACGAAAGAAATAGATTGACAACGATTGTATGAGAAAAAATCTGATGCAAAGGTTAGAATTAATCCATTTGTAATATTTTGAAGAGAATAACAAGAAGAGAAGAAAAAGAAAAAACACTCTCTGTCTATGTGCTGTTGGTGAGTGGAAAATGCATATTATTCAAATAAAATTTTGCAGGCTTATGAGGAATTGGGATTTGAGAATATGTTTTGTTTGACTTTGAAATTTTCCCTTTTGTTATGCTTCTGAGACACCAATTAATTAATAACACATGAGATTTCTAGAAATGTAGCAAATGTTATATAGGGAGGTTTCAACTTGAACTTCGCTTCTGCCAAACAACACCATAATAATTTTGGATTTTCTCTACTTTGCTTAAAGCTTGCAAGACATTAATAAAATTAATATTTTCTAAAAGATCAAACTTAGTCTAAATATCAAGAAAGCAACGTGTGAGGACAATCACATAATAATTATCCAGCTTCATTTTTGTGTTTGTTTTTCGAGCCATTTTAAAGAAATTTACATGGGGTTCTTTGAATGTGTTTAGTAAATAAATTTAATTTAAAAAATAACTATATAAGTTTTTGAAATTAAGTTATACTAATCAAATTAATTTTAATTTTAGTATAATATATATATATATATATATATATATATATATATTATAAATAAGACAATATGCCAAAATGATAAGCACATTTATATTAAAAAAAAAATCTTACAATAATTCCGTCACAATTTTGTTTTTAAAATATTTCGATCTCAAAACATTGTTAAGGTTAATCACATTTTATTCAAATTATTGTCTATTTTAAGACATGTGTTTCATCATAGTTTTGTCCTTAAAAAATGTTTCGATAGATAGAATTAGAAAGAAGTATTTAAATCGTTTTAGACTTCGACTTCTAAATAATGTAAAATTATTGGATACTTTTTTTTTAAAATTTATCAATCACTTTTTTTCTTTTATAAACTTCTTGAAATAAAAAATTACAGAAAAACAAATCTTAGTTATTGAGAACACAAATAAGACGGGCAGCCTAAAGATTAAAGATAAATTATATTAAATCACTATTAAGTTATATTTAGACCTAACTTATTATAATGATATGAATATTACTAGATCTAACTAGAAACAATGTAAATAGGTTAACTTTAAAACCTATTGACACTATATTTGTGAGAACAAACTCGATTAAATATTAACTTGAGCAATGAAGTGTTTCTGTAAATAAATCGACAACCGAAAACAAAAGCAAAACAAAAGAAAAATACATAATTTTAATTGTAGTGATGTAATATATGTGAAAGATTAACTTTTTTATAAAGTTTAAATTAAAATTCAAATATTAAGTAGGATATAAATAAAAAAAAGATGTGAAACATAGAAAGTAAAAAATAATTTAATTTAATATAGTTTTCGTTCTTAAACTTTTGATAAAAAAAAAAAAAACTTAATTTAATCCTTCTGATAAATAGTGTATCTACTTGATATATTCACTTGTAGATAATTATGATAATAATCCATACTTAACAATAATATTAATGTTTATCCTACATTACTAACACTAGCGTGTATACGAATGTTGTCGCGCCTGTATATACGCCGTATTTTTTTATATACGTGATATTATATTAGTAGGTGATAATAATGTAATATTTTTAAATTAATATATAAAATAAAATTATATTTATTAAAAATAGAGTGAAATATATTAGAAAATATGAGAGAATAACTGTTGATAAATAAAGAAAAAGAGAAGAGTAAAAAAAGATGATTTTATAAAAAAAGTTTATAAAAGTAATAGTCAATTTACAAAAATTTAATAAATAATTATATTTTAAAGGATAAAATTGATATTTTGATATATGGACAAAAAAAACAGAATTTTTTTTATATATTGTTATAGATTATCCGCTCTTCACTATACTCATATCTATATCTATAATGTTCAAATTAAAACCTTAATTCAATACATTGGAACTATCGATTTATTGATATTATGGGAAAGGTGTAAACTTGCAAAAAAAAAAAAAAGAAAGACTGAAATCTATTTATAGTGTAGTTTTGTGATATTATTATTACCTATAATTTAAATATTTCACGTACTCATATAATAAAAAAATTAGGTTCGCATTAAAATCGAACATACGGAATTTGAGAGAAAAATGTTCCCGACAGTGTGGCATTTCATGTCTGACAGGTTGGGAACCTTGCTTTTTTTTCCATGGTAGTTGCATTAGTTATTAGATATAATAAAATGAAACACAGAGAAAAGTTAAATACTAATAAAAGTGATTAAATAACATATAAATACCAACAATTTTTATTTTTATTTTTTGCTGAATTTTCTTCTGTCATTTTCTGCTGTGTTGCTCTCTTATTTAAGATGGGAATGGTACTCAGATTCATATATGCCATTTCTTTTTCCACTTTCCTTTGTTCTTAGATAAGCATATTCACACCAACATATAACATTATAAACTTTATTTAGTTTAATCGATTATTATATTCAATTTCAGTGGAATTACCTTTATTCAAATATATTTATAATATATAAAAAGAAGAAAAAAAAAATAAATAAACTAAGCATAGAATCACATTGCCACATGGGGAGTGAATTATTATATTTTAGGTTCCAACCTCTCTCATAATTTGTGCCGTGACATTCGTCTGATTTTGACTCTATATGGACCCAATATGTTATGCTCAACCATTTTTGTTTTAATTTGTTTCTTTATTCTTTTAGTTTGTTCAATGGTTTAATTATTCTTCATCGTGGATTATCAATACCAAAATACAAAACGTCAACTTTCTATTTATTATTATTTTTTTTTCTCATTTCTTTTCCCAACTTTTTTCAAAATTCTAAGCAATTAGAAATTAAATTGCATGTATTCCAACTATATGCCCTAGCTTTTCGTAAAATAATGGAGATTAAGGCTGGGAAATAAAAGAGAGAGGGAGAGAGTAAACCCTAAGGAAATTCGTTATTTATTATTGGTTCAAACATAATAAACATTTAGGTCAACGTAATTAATTTAATTTTCTGATATTCGTGATTAACTAACACAGTGTGGCAAGATATCAATGAAATTAATGTTATATCTTTTTTAGTTCTAAGTTTAATTTTCTGAAATAAACTATTGATTAGTATATAATGCCTCATATCATATATGTATGCATGGTAATTAAAGTTATGAACGTTTGGACATGTATATAGTAAGTTAAAGAGTAATTATTTAAACTAGGTTTTACAAAAATAAAGGTCTCTCACCTAATTACTTAATTGTATATAAATATGTAATATTAAATATATAAATTAAGGGTTTATCTATGCTTAGAGTTATTTCTTAAACTTATATTATTATTTGCTCGCGTATCAATTAAAGTTATATGGGAAATCAAATTTTTACATACTAAAGATTATGTATATTTAACATATAATATTAGAGATTGAACAAACTTTATTTGGATTATGAATCTGTATTATAAATTTATAATAAATTTAAAGATAAAATGAATGCAAATGTAAAAAACAAAATTAAAAAATTAAAAAAAAATTGTATTAAATCTGACTTATCAAAATTAATATCTTATATTACAGTTTTTTAAAATTTTTATTTTAAAACAACAGGTCTAAATTAACTGTCATAAAGAAGTTATATTTGCAAAACCGTTGTTAAAAAAAGTTTTATGTTGGATCCATATCTAAATTACATATCTCATAATATGCTTATAAATTTTTACTGTATTTTGTTTTCGCATATCTAAAACCGTTGTTAAAACATATCATGAAAAAAAATTATACAAATATATAAATATATATATATATATATATATATATATATATATATATATATATATATATATATATATATATATTCTAAAATAACTGTTGGATCCATAATTCTATTACCTCATAAAGGATGAAGTTTTTAAGTCATCATTAGGATATTTGTTTAGCAATTTTAATATCAGTTAAACAATTGAGTGAAAATTAAAAAAAAATGAAAAATAAGATTAACAAAATTTAGTCTGAATTAATACTTTATGTTGAATGAGGTGTGAAATCTTTATATGAAAAATTCATACTACTTTATAGGTGGTAAATCTTTCTCGTATTTAAAAAAAAAAAAGAAAAATTCCAACATTTGATGTCTTTATCTTTTATATTAAGATATGTGGTTGACATGAAAGCATTAGCCACAGTATGGGAAAGGAAACATAAATTCTTTGTTCTTCACACTTCACTTCTTCCTCTTGGTGCTTAGTAAATTTAGAATCTCAATAATAATTGACACAGATATTTCCCACTCCAAAAAGAGAACCTTTGAATATGTATTATCTATAGCTAGCAACTAGGTGTATTATAATAAAAAAAATAACTACTTTAACCATAAAAAAACAAAAGTAAGCTAATGTCACAACCAAGGTATCTTATGATGTATACATTACTAAAAAACTCGTATAAACTCCTATTTTCTGTTAATTTTGTTTTGAATTTTTTTTTTAAGAAATATTTCTAAATTTTGTTATGAAAAAAAAATTACAGAAAATTACTGTAAATTTTTTTGCAAAATATTTTATATAAAACACTATTCGCAACAAATTTTGTAAGAGATACTTTCGAATGTTATAATTTTGTAAGAAATAATTACCCACGAAATAATTACATGCCAATTAAAATTTTTAAAAAAAATAGTAAAAAAAATCTTTTCTTGCAAATCTTTTAATAAATTTGTAAAAACATTCTTATATAATATGAGAATTTTTAGTAATGATATCGTACATTTTTTTTCATTGTATACGCATCCATTACAGAAATTTATAGAGAAATCCGTAGTTGTTTTACTGTTTAATTATATGTTTTTAACTGTTTAATTATTTCATTCTATACTTTTATATCAATGGAATAATTTGGTTTTAAACTTTTAAAAACCTAAATATATCATGCCTACATATTTTTTAAAATTTAAGAAAAGCATTACTAACAATATTTTTGTATAACAAATTTATACGAATCCATATTTTCTATTGATTTTTTTGGCATTATCCTCTGTTGAACATTAAAAATACATTGTATTAGTATTTTAAATATTTTTTTAATATATTTTAAAATGTCAAAATTAATGATAATCAATATATTATAAAGATACAGTAGAATACTAGCACAAAAATAATATAAAAATAACACAAAAATATCAGCAGAAAATCCAAGTTCAAATTTATACAAATTACATTGTACAATTCTTGATTTGAATGAAGACTCCATTTGAAAGTAGTAGGTTTGAGTTCAAGCTGAAAGCAAGTGTATGAATGAAAGAAAGAAAGTAACATCACAGGTCCACCACTGAGTTCATGGTAACCCTACATGGATCATGCTTATCCGAAGAATACTTTCCATGTCTTCTTGGGTAACCCTAATAACATTTTCTATGTCCACAGAAACACAGTGGGGCCACTAAATTTGAAACAAAACCAAGTTCAACGAGGTACAACATGTATTTATATATTATAAACGAATGTCTGTCTTCTATATTTTAGACTCTTCCCTTTCTTTTTCTTCTTTCCTTTATTAGATAAGGGTTTTTGTTTGTTGTTGAGCACGTTGGGGTGAACGTGAAAAAATATCTTTATTTTTAGCTTTCTTTTTACTTTGACTATCTTCCTTACAAATCTTATTCATTTATTTATTTGGCTTCTGCAGTGTATAAGGCTGGCATATATGCCAATGCCAAGACAATATTGTTGTCATTTCATGAAGTGCTCCAACCATAGCCAGGGTATCCATTTTTGTATCATGCTTTTAAGCTATATATGCATATTTATTCTGAATATATACCACCAATGTGAATGTGATGCCTGATTTTAACAGATAGGATTCACTCACCAATTTCATATTTAAGTCTTCACTTTCTACCATAATGTAAATTTACAATATATAAATACAATATATAAATATGTGTAATCTTCATCTATAAGTTAATTTAGTGATAGGTGATGAAATTTGATATTTATTGATTTTATTATTTTACTCGATATCCAATCCTTATTAAACTTTCTATTAATTTCTAACCTCACCTACAAAATATATATGTCTGGATGTGAAAATAAGGGCTAAAAATTTACATCAATTAGAGAGATAAGATCAATTTATAATTATATATAAGTGGATAATTATATATATAAGTAGATGTAATTTTTATTTATTAGTTTGTAATTTTATATATATATATATATATATATATATATATATATATATATATATAAATAAGTGGATGCTAATTTTGAATTAAATTTAAAATCTCTTGAAGTTAATTGAAGTCACTAACATAAAAAGGGTCTTTTACGTCCAACGTTTTTTGCTTTTCTTGTCTGGTTCAGGTCAGACGTAGTAATAATAGTCGTAAATTTACGTTTGACTAAAAACCGGACATAAATTTACATCTGACTCAAGAGAACAGATGTAAAATTTGTCAACCACAATCCTGCATGTCGACCAGTCGTTGTAGAGTCCTCCACCGCTGCACTTCAACCACAATCCTTTGCCGCTACACTTCAACCAAACGACCACCACTACATGTCAACCAGTCCGTCGTCGTTGCAGTTCCTTCGTCGCTGCAAATTCGCCACCATTGCAATTCTGTTGTCGCTGCCTCCACCAAAAATTGCAGAAAATTAGGGGTTTCAAGGTAAATGGAGATGCACCAAAACGAAATCAAAAGAGAAATTAACCTTTCAACAATTAATCACTTGATCCTCCACCGGTGCAGTTCAAAAACATGAAAATCGCGTTCCCATCTCGCGCAGTCGCGATACTGTGGAGAAGAAGGTTAGGGATTTAAGTTTCAACATTCTGACTGACACTAATCAGACATAAATTTACGTCTGGCAGGAAAAATCGGACGTAAAATTTACGACTGACAAGACTAATCAAATATAAATTTATGTCCGACTAGTAAAAAATTACATAAGTTGTAAATTAATGTGAGTCTCAAACCTTAACTATTAAACCATTTGTAATTATTAGACCCACAAAAACAAATCACAATTAAAGTGTAAAATGAACTAAGGTCCATCGTTAAATCCACATCTCCATTTTTCTTAATTGAAAACTAAAAGAAATGAGGTTTTTAATTATTTTTGAAAATCCTTGGTTATTAAACTAGTTTTTAAAGTTCAATTGGATTTTTAAGGTCAAATTTATTTAAACTTAAAAGTGGAAAGTGGAAATTATTTATTTATTTATTTGTTTATACTATTATTGTTGATTTTGTGTACTTCCAACAAAAGTGTTTGATAAACTGATCTAAATAAGACTGACGAGGGAAAGGAAGTGAGCAGTGATTAGCGGAATTTGGCAGAACGCATTTTTCAGTCATACACATGACTCACTTGTGTGTCTATGTTGTGTCAATTTCATGCCAAATGCCACGTGCCATTTTTACACTTCAACTAGTTTTCTATAGTCATTTCAAGTCTCAAATTACATGAAGAAAGTAAATTTTTTTTATTATTATACGTACACAAATTTTATATTAATTGTTTATATATATATATATATATATATATATATATATATATATATATTTTTTATTTTTATTTTTTTATATATATATATATATATATATATATATATATAT
>Ga0214545_1005991_pt1 | contig 21518 bp, 10 predicted proteins | sample CNSS4metaG_FD_160064 | JGI IMG/M metagenome (GOLD analysis project Ga0214545, IMG submission 160064) | Root nodule microbial communities from cowpea collected in UCLA plant growth center, Los Angeles, California, USA - CNSS4 | ecosystem: Host-associated > Plants > Roots > Nodule | place: USA...
TTCGGTTCTCAACCGACCGAAGCCTATAACCCATCTGTGTCACCCAGATTTACAAAACTGCCACTGACAGCGCACGCTTTGGCCTCGGGTGACAAAAAACCGAGGCCTATAACAGAGATTTGGCCTCAGGTGGCGAAGAACCGGGGCCTATACACTTCCATTTGGCCTCGGGTGATTGACAACCGGTGCCAAAATGCGTGCCCTTTTTTCTTTTTCTTCTTCCCCGCCGCAGTCTCCATTTCTCTAAACAACTCCATTTCTCTCTTCTCTCTCCCTGCAACCTAGCCAGCCTTTTTTTCTTTTTCTCCTTCCCCGCCGCAGTCTCCATTTCTCTCTTCTCTCTCCCTGCAACCTACCCCTCCACCGTCGCTGGTTCGTTGGTTCGTTGCCGCCGCTGGGTCGTTGTCGCCGCTGGGTTGTTGCCGCCGCTGGGTCGCTGTCGCCGCTGGGTCGCTGCCGCCGCTGGTTCGCTGCAGCCGCTGGTTCGCTGCACCTCCATTTCCTGATTCCTTGATTAAATTTTATATGTAGTTTTTAGGGTTTGTTGAAAAGGGTGGCTGAAATGCAAAGTGAGAGAGGGGCTGAAACCAGATTTGGAAGGATGTCCTCAGAGATGCTGAGAGAAAGCAAATAACAAGTCATGCCGTGAAGGATTGGCTGCAGAAACTCACGGATGAACTTTCAGATGACCCAGATGAACTTTCAGATGTGGATGGTAATGAGGATGATACCACAGAGGGGTTCTTCCAACTGCAGTGGTGCTCGAACGACTTACCACAACTGCAGTGGTGGTCCAAAAAAATGTCCCCTATGGCCTCGGTTCTTACGTTACCCGAGGCAGAAAAAGCGTTTTATGGCTCCAGTTAACACCCGAGGCCAAAAGTCATACCTTTTGGCCTCACCCCAATATGCCTCGGTTCTAAAACCGAGGCAGAATAACAAAAACAACCGGGGCCAAAAGCCCTTACTGCACTGGTGTAAGTTTTGATAAAGTGTTGATGAAAAAATTAATTAAACTAAACTAAAAATTCATGAAAACTCTGAAATACATTATAATGATAGAATAATTTTAGTATTATATATATAGAATGATAAATAAGATTCAAAGACTCAAAGGATGGGAAATAAAGTGAGGATTTTTGAAAAAGAAAAAGAAAAGTGTGAGTTGCACACCTGTTTAGGGTGACCAACTCACATAGAATCATGTTTGAGAATGAAGTTATATTTAACTAATTATAGTTTATTATAAATTTAAAACGTTGCCTGCACGGTGGAGGTAGAAAGGAAAACAAATTAGTTAATGTAAGTGCCAATATTCTTCAATTTTTTTTAAAATCTTTACAAGACCAATAATCGTCTTCAAAAGGTAGAACCCTTCTTTCAACTTTGTTTATGCCAAATTGATTCCTTATTCGTTAGGGTTTTGGTTTTGTTAATTGAAGGTTTGATTAATTAGATTTAGAAGGAAGGAATATTGTGCGTGTGTTGAAGGAGGAGACAAAAGGGATATTCAGAAGAAAGAGGATATGGAGGAATATTACAGTCTTCTTCTTTTTCAATCCTAAATATTTCTTTTGCTTTTCCTTTGTAACAGAGAACAAAAAAAGAAAAGAAAAATGGCAATAAAAGGCATGGCTTGAAGGAGAAGAGTGAGGGAATTTGATGCACTCTTTTAATCAACACTAAAACTTTCACTTTTTCATTTTTTTAATTAAGAATCTCACATTATCTTTTCTTTCTAACTTTTCTTTTACTTGTTAGGTTCCTTTACGTGCGTGTTGCTCTTCATTTTCTTCTCATATTTTCATCCACAAACTTAAAACAAAAAAATTAAAAATTAACTCTTTCATACGTATGCATAAATTGAAACTATATAAACAATATATGTATATATTTATAAATTAACTTATAAATAACTAACCTAAATTTAACTTATAAAATTAATTTTATTAGGATAGAAACTTTTAAGTCTATTTTAATTTTACAATGTCGATTTATAAAATAAGGTTACATTTATATATTATAATTTAGTTATATATATATAGTCAATGCTGAATATTCAACATGCTATCATATGTTAAAAATCAAAATAACTAAATATTTGTGAATGATTAAAGTAGTAAGTAACTTGATAGATATAATAAATTTTTCTAAAATAGATTATGATATTATATTAAGAAATGAACGCTCAATACAATTTTAATAAAAAATCAGAGTTCACAAAAAAAATTATATATGTTAAATACTATTTTTTCTGAATTATAAATATACATGTTAGTTATTTTTCTATTCGCGTTAGTATGGTTAACTATGAATGAGAACCACTTTTGAGTTTTGGGATATGTCAATCCAGAAAAAGAAATTGTGTCAAGTTTTCAAATATAGTTATTTCTTCCAAAAAAATATTATATTGTAGAGGAAATTTCAAATTAACTAAAATCAAACCACATAGGTAATAGATTTTGTTAAGCAAAATTTAATAGGCCATTTGATTTTGATTAAGTGCTTTACAACAATATATAAAACATTATTTTATAAATATTAAATCTTAATACACTACAAAAAAAATTATTATCAACGGTCCGAATCTATTGGAAACAATCAATATTCGTCGATAAATATGTATTTTTGACGGATTACCAACGAACCCTTATCTGTCGGTAAGAGAATCATAGATAATATTTACTGACGGATTATGTTATTCGGTAATTACCAACGAATATGTCTTTCAATAATTATCGGTAAATATGTCCTTCAGTAATTGTCGACAAATAAATTTCATCATTCACTTACAAATCTCTTCGTTGAAGCGAGATGAAATAAACGATTTTCTTCAATTGTTCTGAATCTTCGCTTTCCTCCAAATACACAAACAAACACGTGAAACCACGATAATGTGCATTCAAAGTTCTCTTCTATGTATTGATCCACACAAACAAACACATTGTAAAATTAAGAAATTAATGAAAAATTTAGGAAATATATTTTTAGGTGAAATTGTATGGAAAGGATGACGTGAATAAGTTACGCGTAAGATAGGTAACATCACCTAATTATTTTCTTGAAGTTAAATTAAATTTGTAATGTTTCTTTTTAACTAGGGTAATGATAAATTTAGGTAGTGTTTATTAAAAGTCGTTGCAAACTTTTTATGGCATTAATAGGGGTTTAGCAACGTAGGTAATTTGCATGTTCTTAGCAACTGTAGTAAATAACTTGCCGTGATGCTTTTCCAACAAATTGACCAATACATTTGGGTGAGATTTAAACCATTAATATAAATTTTCTTTCCTTCAATTTTAAATAAAAAAAAAGATTAAAATTCATATATTGAGGAATCGAATTTTAGATTAATTTTCTGACGAAATTACATTCATTCATGTTGAACATTCGGTTTCAATGGAATAATGAAATCAAACTCTGAACCAATACAATAAACCATATTTAGATGATTATTTAACATATCGAATTATTTGAGATAAGATACTATTTAGTTAAAAAAATAGGCTTAGTTACTATTTTGGTCCCTTAATTTGTTGATTTTGTTCATTTTGGTCTCCTTATTATTTTTTGGTTCAATTTGGTTCTCTAATTTTTTAAAAGGTTCAATTTGATCATTGTCGTTAAGTTGATGTTAAAACCGTCTTCGTGGCCACATGTCATTTTGTGGAAATTTCAAAATTTTTTAATTTTTTTTCAAAAAATTAAATTGCTACGTGTCACATAGTTGTGTCACGTGTCAACTTGAGAATTTTTTTAATTTTTATTTTTTCTAATTAAAAAAAAATTGTCACGTGACAGGTTATGATTGTACTACGTGTCAAATTAACATTGGTGGTTTTCAATTTAGTCCCTCTATTTACAATTTTGATTCAATTCAGTCTCTCATTTTTTAAAATGATTCAATTTTATCCTCTGTAATTTGAGACCAAATTAGTAATTAAGTTTAATTACAACTTATATATACATGTTAAAATAATTTTTAATATATTTATAGATCAAATTACTCCGCCTAACTATTCAAATTATTATTTTTTTACATGTGTACAAAATTTTATGTGTAAAAAATTACAAGTGAAAAAAATATATTTAGTAAAAAATTTTTTTTTTTTTTTTGTAATTTCCTACTTTCCCCACTTTCATCCTAGTTACACACACTTCTAATTAATCCCCGCATGCAAGAAACAAATCCCTCCACCACAAGCTTTTGTCATTTTTTTAGCACTTTTTACCTGACTTAAAATTACTTTAAAGTGAAAGGTTGAGATTAGAGCTATAAAATAAATAGAGAAAATATTTGAAAATTTTGTATAAAGAAAAGAAAAGTAAACTCAATATCTCTAATTAGTTTATACAGAAGGAGGTAGAGAATGGTTTGATAGGGTAGAAAAGGTTGTGTTGGGCATGTGTAGGGCAAGGTTGTACTTGTGGGTGTCCTTACCAATGTATACAAATTGGTGTTATTAATGATTCTGCCATCATTATTTAATAGCCACCACTTTGAGATGGGAGAGCATATACCATCAACATAATTGAATAAAGAGAAAGGGAAAAAGAGAGAGAGAGAAACCACATAAGTTTTAGTATCAATCCACCTTCCAATACTTTCTCCCACTCCAAAAGTTGCACAATTCTCCTCAATTTCATTGCATTCAAAGAGAAAAAGAAGAATATCTAATTCTAAAATAGAATATAATAGTTCCACACAAGCAAGGAATATCTATGACTCACGAGGCTCTAAAAGAGTGGTAAAGGAAGAACAATGGAGAATCCTTTTCTACTGCTACCTCTATCTTTACACAAGTGGGTATGAAGCCAACGCCATCCTCCTTTTACAATGTAAAAACAACGAATTTATGCTTTTCTAGGTCAGATTACATTTCTTCTACATGCTTCGAAACAGTGTGCGAGACATATTTAATATTCATGAAAAAATTAAGAATTTTTTTTATAAATTTATTATTTTAAAATTTTGGATTCAAAGTGATTTCGATTCTTTAATTGAATTCAGATTTCATTAGTGTTATATCTTAAAAGTAAAAATAAAAAAGTTGAAAACGATTTATAATTTGTTATCTTAAAATTTTGTATTCGAAGTAATTGTATTTATTTTAGATTGAATTTAGGTCTCATTATCTAATATCAATCAAAATTTGTATATAATTTTTTTTTAAAAAATTTCTCCTACCTTTGTATATAGTCTATAGTAAGTAAATTAAATATTTGGGGTTGTGAATTTCATATATTACATTAGTTTAAATTTTAACTATAAAACAATTTAAAATTTAATCCTTTAGACCAACATTTTTTTAATAGCATTAGTGTAGGAAGAGATTTTGACACTAGTTATTTTAAAATTTTTACTTCGATTCTTTAACCAAAGCATATTCAAGTGAAATAAAGGAAGAACTTTAAGATTCAATTTATAATCGAAGTCTCTTATTTATTTTATACTTTTATTTTTTTTCTTGAACCGAAGTCTTCCTATTTTTTTTTTTTAAATTATTGTTTCAAATTCTTCCCATAATTTTACCTGCTCAAAAAGAATCATTGACAATATTAAACAGAAAACACAAACAAAATATGATTCTTTGTCAATTTACTTTGAATTAAATTTATGCAATGTACATATATAAAGCAAAATAAAACACAATCCAGAAACTCTATCAAATTGTTATACACTATAACTAACTCAATAACAATCTCAGAGTCAACCGCAAGCCTTATAAATGTTTAAAGCACCAAGTGAGGAAATACGTCTAGTGTGAAGAACCTGAACAAAAAAATACCTGCATTAGAAAAAAAGGACTACGAAAAACAAACTGCAAGACGGGAGAATGAATCTCTCGCCACTTTCGAAATAGGAAGGAAAGGGAGGATCACAATAGCAACGTGACAACATAGGTCGCATTGGCGCCAAAAACTTTTTATAAGATTGGTAAGTGTACCAAATCACACAAGTAATAAAATGGAAAGTCCAAGTATCATTTTCCAAGATACTTGTGCAACATTTGACAACTCTTGCAATTCAAAATTCACAAAAACAAAAATAAAACTTTTTGTATTTTTATCAAGCATATGGTGTGCAACAATATATGATAAAGGTTTCACTGAGATTGAGTTTCACGATTCAATCCAAAGCAAAAACACCAAACAATATACTTCTAACTCCTTCTCTAGCACTCACGTCTTTTGTAACAAGTCCTATTGTGTTACAAACAAGTCTAAACTTGAATAATAAAAATCTTATGTCTAACAATTTTTATCATAAATTTGCATTAATATCAAGATTTTGATGTTATGAATGACTAAATGTTCCACATCTATATCTAGCAATGTGAAATCTATTAGCTTTTCTATCTTAATCAGGTTTCCCAAATTATCTTTCAATCAGTAGGTACTTCCACATATACAACCAATTTATAATATGCAGATTAAATAAGAATAGAACACAAGTGTGGTGAAAAAATAGAATTCTATTGAATAGTGGAATTCACAAAGTTAAAAATACACTACATCAAACCCCATGAATAAGGCTACTCCTTAACATTTTGAATACTAGAGTAATGATGAAGATCAATGTCTTCGAATGTGTCTCTACCTTCTCACCTTTTAGGTCAAGTGTCCTTCTCCTTAAAAAAATTAGTTTTCCCTCCCTCTCCCAAAAGGAGTTTTCCCCAAAAGGGGTGTTGTTTTCCCAGAAGGTTCTTTTTCCATATTACTTTTTAATTTTGTGAAGTCTTCTATTTAAAGACTTTCTTAACTTGGACTTAGCCTGAAATTTGTATTTGATTTTATACTTGAAGTAACCAATTCTACTATAGATGATTGATTTTGTTGATATATTCTTTAATCTTCAATGTTTTTCACTTATCTGCCAAATTGTAAAGCAATATTTACTTTTCCAAAATTATTTAATAAACCCTTAATTATTTAAAAAGATAATAATAAATAAAATAAAAAACATGATAAGAGGAATTAAATGAATTTTGGTTTGATAATTTAATATGAATTAAGTTAAATAATATTTTTATTCATATCTATGGTCCAATGGCGTTTGTTTAATTGGTCAACATGGATTTGAATATTTAGAGAACAATGATAAAAAGGAATTTAATGAATCTTGAATATATGGCTGACCTTTCTTTTGCAATTGTTTTCGTTTTCAATCTCTTTTTCCATTTCTTTAAAAATTCCCTAGTTTACTTTCTATAAAAAACTATTAGAGATTTAATAATAGATATATGTCCTTTGATAATCAACATAAGTTATGATCTTTTAGATGTTTAGATCAGAAAATGAACTTACAAATCAGTGTCCTGGGAAAAATCAACACTCAAAGTACAATATAAGATTCTAAAGTAGAAAATCACTCTTACAAGTATCTCAAAAATCTCAAATTCTAATTAATTTCTAACCCGTTAATTAGTATAAAGAGAAGGATAACTATATATAGCCATTTAGACCAACCTTGACCAAGAATTGCTAAAAGAAAGAAATGAGGACAAACAAATTTAATCTAGGTTAATGTCTAGAACTAGCTCCATACTTTCACATGCTTATCACTTTTCATGTTATTATCACATTACCCTTTAGCTCACTCTTTCCTTGCCTAGCATTTTCCTTGGCCAAAACTCTCATTGGTCTTTATTTGACTTAAATTAATGGTTATTCTATTATTCTCTTCTTCTCCTTCTTCTCACACATCTCTATTTAATTTATATAAATATTTTACCATAATTGATGAAAAAATTGGTGCTTATTTTAATGACAAATTTTTGAAAAACACAATTACCAACAAATTGATCGATGAATTTTCAAAAATACAATTACTGATAGATTTATCGACAGATTTTCAAAAATTTAATTACCAATGAATTTTCAATTTTTTTTTATTGACGATGAATTTAGCAACAAATTTTATCATGACATGGTTAAAGATGAAGCAAAAACTTTGGTGCTCATTTTACAAACGAAATTGATGAACAAAATTATCTATTGGTAATAAAATTTATGAATTATCGATGAATTTTACAGACAAATATTTTTGTATGTAATTAAAATCCTAAAATCTGTCAATAAATTTTATTTTGTCGATAAAGGTAAATTATTTTAAGGATAAATCTTTTGTCGTTGGTAATATATGATACCTTTTTTTTATAATGTTTTTAGCTTGCAATCCTTTGGTAGTGGTCCCTGTCTCCTTTTGGCTTGATAGTCTTAATTACAATCTAGACTATAATTACTATTTGAATTTATTTTACCAAGAAAAATAAAAAATAAATTTTACATTTTGAGTAAAAGAAAAATATAAATAAAGAACTAAGAATATTTATGTCAACAAGAAAGTGTTCTTTTATCATGCCCCCAACTTAGAAAGGTAGGATCAATAAAAAAAATGACTTACAACCAAAGAATATTTAAGAACTCATATCAAATGGGTTTAGCACACAAAAATAAATCGGTATAAACTTGTGAACAAGTATTAAAAACAACACTTATTGATCATTTGAAGCCACTTGAAGCATTAATCCTTAGGAATCAAGAATTTAATTGGTGGAAATGGCTTTTCTCATCTTGGATGTTCTTATGTTTAACTCAGTATTGAAGCATGAGTTTAAGAACTCAAGAGCAAATCAATTCAAGATAAAGATGAAAAATATTATCGACATAATACATGATATGCTTAGAATTGAAAACAATCACACAAGTTCTTAGAATCTTGCCACTTCCTGAATTTAGAAAACTAAGATTTAGGACTTACCTCTTGAACTTACAAAAAGAGAAAAAAGCTCAAGACTCATATATTCATTTCTTGCGAGTTGTTATAATGAATTTCTTACATTATATAGGCATGTTCGCGAAAGTTGAAAGACAAGGGACATATTTGTTTGATGTTTTAATCATTTCCAAACAAGCTTGTAACCAAACTACTTGTCCTTCTATTCTAAAAAAATGAACTATCTTATCTATACATTTATTTATAAGGAGATTACAAGAATTATTTATGTTTCTAATGTCTTGTTCAAACTTCCTTTTCATTTCCTTTTATATCTTCCTCCATATACTTGAAAGTATTTCTTTATTTTGTTTTTCTTTCTTAACTCTTGTAGTACTCCTCTTTGTAGTGATTTAAATTCCTCTTGTACTGAGATCAAATGAGATATGTTATTTCCCTTTTTCTTTATTTTCATTCTTGCATCTATTAGTCTTTTAAAACCATATAATTTTTGTATGAAAATTTCTTTGGTCACATATGAGAAAACATGTTCAAATCTCTTTTGATAGCCAAGAGATTTTATTTCATTTGAGAAAGGATAAACTTTCCTTTCAAAGGAAATCCAAATTTCAACTAGAGATTCCAAGTCCTAAAGAGAATGAATAAATGTGTGAGATCTACCACATGATTATATTGTTAAGTCCACATTTAATACAAGGAATCACTTATCAACTTATTAACTCCATTCCTTTTGTTTTGTGTAGTTCTGCTTAAGGATTGTTTTTATCCCATATTTTTTTTTATGGAATCTTTCATTGAATTTTGGAATGTCATTCCAACTTAGATGTCAAGATTCATAATAATTCTTCTTAACATCATTTTTTTTAAACAAATACAAAATTTATCTATATATTTTCGCATTATTATTTTTTCATTTAAAATTAGAAATCTTTACGAAGAAGATGTATTCACATACCTAGCTTCTCTTTAGAGTAAGTGATGAATAGAAAGTGTGATAAAATAAACATTAATAGAAAGCTAAAAATTTAGGGAGGTAGATGAGGATAGAAAGAAAGAATATGGAGTATAAAGTGGAAAAAATACGAGTAACAAGAAGAATCATCTTTCTGTTGATGTTGAATTAATGCAATAAAACTCAAACTTTAGCTAAAACCAGGCTCTAAGCACAAGACTCTCTGTTGTCAGATTCTCTGATTCTTTCTTATTTATTTTAAGGAAGTTACATCCTTCTTCTTTATCTCTTACTTTTTCTTCTTTTCTTTCTCTCTCCTAAGCCCTGCTTTATTCCATTGAACTCACTCCTAAAAAGAAGACGATCCTTCTTGTGTTCACAAACAACATAACATTCCTTTTCTCTCTCTCTCTCTCTCTTGCCCTAGAAATTAAGGAAGAGGCCAAACACCCTCTTTTCCTCTTCTTTGTTCCTACTTCCTTCAGTTTTGTCATGAACATTTCCTCCTAAACAGTTTTTTTGTCATTCGTTATTCTTAATCACACGTGAAAAAATGGCATCTCAAGCAGAACATAGCATGGATTACAAGCCCTACACCTATTCCACACTTCTGAAATCCTTTGCAGACCAAACTGATCAGAGCTACAAGCTCCAAGACTTTCTTTCTCGCTTAGAGGAAGAACGTCTCAAGATCGATGCTTTCAAGCGCGAGCTTCCTCTCTGCATGCAACTCCTCACCAACGGTACACCTCTCAACCAAACATCATTCCCTCTTTCGAAATTCCAATGAACCAATTAGAACACAGAATGTCCTAAACCCTCATGTTTTTCTTTCATAACAAACTAGTATATTCATTTCCTTTCTTCTCATCTTACGAATGATGCCTTTAATATTTAGGTCTTCTATTTTTTTTTTTTCACCAGAAGTTTTCTTCTTTTGCTTTTGCTTTCTGGTATAAAAGTGAGAGACAGATATTTTCTTTATTGTTTTTCTTATCGCTACGGTATACAGTTTTTTTTGGACAATAGTTAAACGAATTCAAGCACACCATGAGAAAGAAAGAGATAATTTCTCAATATACAGTAGTAGTACCCTTAAATTTCTAGGGTATCATACAATTTCTCTGATTATTTTGTATTTATTAGAACACACGACCTTTGAATCCAAAATAAAAATCTCAATTTTTTTCTTCTCTTTTTGCGTAGCTGTGGAGGCTTCAAGGCAGCAACTACAGGCTTTCAGATCCAACCAAGGTACAAGGCCAATTCTGGAAGAATTCATACCCATAAAGCATTCAAACTCTCAAGAAAGCACTGAAAAAACGTCAAACATATCAGACAAGGCGAGTTGGATGACATCAGCACAATTATGGAGCCAAGCAAGCGAAGGAACAATACCAAAATCCTCAATTACATCACCAAAAGAAAGTGCTGATACAGGGTTTAGCGTGAGCCCTAAGCTAACCCTAGACAGCAAACATAGGAATGGAGGAGCCTTTTTACCATTCTCGAAAGAGAGAAACTCGTGCCAAGGAATAGGGGTTCTTCCTGAGTTAGCCCTTGCCTCTTCTGAGAGTGAAATGAAGAAATGTGAAGAGGTAGAGAAATGTTCCAAAAGGGACAATTCAGGCAAAGGAGGGAGTTTTGAAGGGATTGTTGATGCTGCAATAGCAACTGAGGCACAAACAACTAACACTACAACCACCACAACTAACACCACTGGCCGGAAAGCAAGACGGTGTTGGTCACCGGACTTGCACCGTCGATTTGTTAATGCTCTTCAAATGCTTGGTGGATCTCAAGGTATAATTAATCAATTATTTTATTTTTCTGCTTTTAAATTCCATCTGTTTTATTTATTTCAAGTGCTTAAAAAAGATAAAAAGAAAACTATCACTATATATAAGTATATAATCATATACATAATTATGGTTTTAATCATTACTGCAATCGAATTATAATCATTGCAGCAATCACTCATAAGTGTTTTCTCTTCCTTTTTGTTCTCTGTCACTTTACAGTGGCCACCCCAAAACAGATTAGGGAGTTGATGAAGGTTGACGGTTTGACCAATGATGAAGTTAAAAGCCATCTCCAGGTACTTCTATCTCTAGGAATGAAAGATCCACTTTGTTTTTGTACTGTGCTAATTATCACTGTGTTTCACTGACACTTAGTATATATCACTCTGCACAATACACTTAGAAACCAACGTGTTTCTTTTGTTTTCTTCTTTTTATGGTTCCTTTGTCTGTTTTACTGCACTTTCTCAATTTTCATGATAAACTTTATCCACAGAAATACAGGCTTCACACTAGAAGACCCAGCCCAAGCCTACATGCAGGAGCAGCAACACCACAACTTGTAGTCCTCGGAGGAATTTGGGTGCCACCGGAATATGCCACTGCTGCCGGTGGCCCCAGCCTCTATGGCCCACATCCCACCTCACACGTGCCACCGCCACACTACTGTGCAGCCACCCCGGTGGCTCAAGAGTTCTATAACTCAGCTCCATCACTGTCGTTGCCACCACCGCACGACACTCTCCATCACCACCATTTTCACATGTACGAGACAGCACCACACACCCAAAGCTCTCCGGAATCCGATGTTCGGAGCGGTGGCGGGCGATCTGAGAGCATCGAGGATGGGAAGTCGGAGAGTGGTAGCTGGAAAGGAAGTGGAGAGAAGAAAGGGTTGGCTGCACTGAGAGATCAAGAAGGGGAAGACAGCACTGGGAGTGAGATCACTCTTAGATTCTAGGGCTTATGTGGTCACTGTGCATTGATTATTATTCGTAGAACTAGGGTTTTTTACTTTGATCATTTTAATCTTAACAAGAGTGAATCGAAGTAACGTGAAGGAAAATATATCCTCATAATTTGAACGGTTCAGAGATTTTTTTTTTTTCTTTTTCTGTTTGTAAAGTAACTGCATGGTATGCTTCTGTTTTGTTTCGCTTTGTGTGAATACGCGATGTTATAACACAATATGAGAGGAAGAATTCTTCCATGGTTCTTGGCATTTTCTTCTACTCTTTGATTTTGTTGATAACTATGGTAATGGTGGACATAACACTCACTATTTCCGAAATGATTTATACGAATATTTCTCTGTACTTTTTGTTGGGGTGGCATTAGAATCCATTTTGTTTCTGCAAAAGACTCACCATGAAAAATGAAGTGAAAAAACCAGACATTCACGTAAAATAATCGTTATATTTGGTAATCACTTGGCTACTACCACGTGAATCTTCAAAAAGTTGGCAACATGATGAGAATGGTAATAAATGAAAGCAAGTAATTCATGGATATGAATTGTTGGAATTTAAGGATGCTAAAATAGTTTAAAACTAGTTAACTGTGTCTTTTCCGTTCTTTATTTAGTACTGTGTTCTGTCTTCTGAGTAGGATAGCGCGCTCACTACCCACGATAAATGCCAGATTCCGACACAGATCTGGTTGAAGATGGTCTTCGTCCATTTATTATTTTTTTTTCTCAAAGAATGAGCCATAAAAGAACCACCGAAAGTAAAGAAGTGTTTTTTTTTTCCACCATAGGTCTTAGTTGCACTTTCTCGCTTTCTTTGGCTTTTGTAACATCAAAGCGGAATTAGTTTGATTTTTTTAACAATAATTTAGAATCTACAAGAAGTTAAAATTTGATAATTAATGTTAGAGATTAATTTAGATTTCAATTAATAAATTAATTATAATTTTTTTATTAATAATAGAGAATATTTTACGCTTTGTGTTTGTCAAATATAAGAAGTACTTATTTATGATGTAAGAGTTTATAAAGACACATTTTACACTTTATTGTAATTACTTGAACAAAACAAACTTGGGATCTATTGGATTTTGTTATAACATTTTGTTTTTCTTCGACTTTCCTTGTTTGACTTCATTGCATCTTAGTTGAAAATTGAAACTTCTATAATAGGCTTGATGGAACTTCATGTTTCTACGTGCTTCTTTATTTCCTATTACTATCACTACTAAAACTTCTCATATTCCATAAAAATTTTCTTGCAAATTTGTTAAAAAAATTTACAAAAAAAAAACTTTTTCCTATTATATTTTCTAAGAAGTTAAGAAATTTAATTGGCAGGTAATTTCTTCGTGGGTAATTATTTCATACAAAATTATAAAATTCGCAAGTGTTATATACAAAATATTTTGCAAAAAAATTGGTAACAATTTTCTACAAATTATTTTTCATAATAAAATTTATACATATTTCCTAAAAAAAATTTAAAACAAAATTAACAGAAAATATAAGTTTTTTTTATTACCGATGGAAAACCATTTATGAAAGAAAACATTAGTTAGGCCTCAAAAGGATAGAAGAAGATGAAGAATTAAAAGAGAAGATTACTACTTTGGAGATTAGAGTAGTAACATTTTCTTTTTTTCTTCTTAGTCTTGTACAAATTGTTTAGGTTTACATATTTTCTAATTTTATAATTTAATAGAGATATAAATGGTCTACCCTGCCATTATTGACCCTTAATTGAGCTTCCAATTCGGCCATCATGAGATGCCAAAATCCTAGTAGAAAACCTCCAAGGGTTGAAGAAAAACATGGAATAAAAGCAAGGAGTAAAAATCATTTGTTGCTTTCAATAATTGAAATCCACTTTATAGGATTTTCTTCTGGCCATGTCGAGAACTAACCCCAAGAGACTTATAAGACAAAAAAAAAAAAAAAAAACCCAACGATCAACATCAGAAAAATAATCTTGATCTATATCCGTCTAAATAAATGCGTTTGACATCAATAGAAAACAACATTAATAGAAAAAAAGTTTTGTAAATATCAGTTAATAAAACCTTGACGGTATTTTACTAGACAATAACATAAACCAAAATCAACTATAAAAGATAATTCAATTTTAATATTTTTAAAATTTTATCAATTATGTGATATTCAAATACTTTTATATATTTGGTAGTAATGAAAATACTTTATCTAAACAAAATTAAAATTTACTAGATTTGAAATATATTATTCACACAAAACTTTTTAAAAATCAAACTATTTAAAATAAAACCATCAGTTTAAATTCAATGCATTTGAATGATTGGAATTTATGTTTAGAGTGAAATTCCCTATCCAAATAGATCATAATATTTAACTCCTAATTGTGTAATCCTAAAATTTAATTTCAAACAACCAAAATTCTTTAACAATATCTCGTGGTAAAAGTATTTTAAGAAAAAATTAAAAATTCAGAAGAAAAATTATGAAGAAGATACTTCAATTACAAGATGGAAAATATTTAAACAAACGAAAGGAAAAAAAGAAAATAAAGACGGCTTCAATATGAATTCTCGTGCTAATTCAGCACCAGCTGCAGAAGAAATCAGCAAGGAAACCAGCTCAACGCTTGCTACGAATTCAAGGTATTCTCTTCTGAATTTTAAAATTTTGAATTTGTTCAAAATTTCAGCTGCTGTATCTTAAATTTTCAAATAACTATAAAGCAACTGAAACAGTTTTATGCTTCCAAATCACAAATTCAACTACGAATCAATTTCACTCTCATGCACGCCTTGTGTTTGACAAAATATGTCAGTTGTTTGCGCCACAAGGTAGAACAAATCTGCACCAAAGCCAGAAAGCTGCTTTCGATTCTCTCAACTAACTGTGAATTTTTCCAATTGCAACAAACAATTGTTGCAAATTAAGTCACCCCTTCAAATTTGCTTGGCACTGATTCATCTCATGCCGACTCCATTTGGAAATATTTAAGATTTTTCACTGAGGAGGTTTCACTAGAGAGAACAAACACCAATGAAACCTGAGTCCAACCACATAAGACATTGACACTGTTCTGAACCTAAAATCTTAAGATAATGGATTTATGAGTGATTTTAACCATCGACTCTGATACCAGATTTCTTAGGTTTTACGAAGGGAGTTTCACTGGAGAACAAATACCAATAAGACCTAGCCCAATCACATACGACATTGACACCACTCTCAACCCAAAACCTTAAGACATAAGTTTATGGATTTTTATTTTTATATAGGGCTCTACTTTATAATTTCTAGCTAATATGAGATTTAGACTCACTTGAATTCCTAACCAGATTCACAATTGCTCCAAAATTACTGTGATGCTTCAACATGAATCAGCACGCATGCACGTAAACCGTGAATAATTGATGATTCCCAGTAAGATTTCAGAAATTTTATGGAAAATGTCAGATCTCTCATGGAAATGTTGGATCTGTGATTTGAATAACTAATTAACGATTAGGAATAATAAATTGTTTCCTGACAATTCCGAAAAGATAGAAAATGCACGAGGATAGACGAATAAGACCTCGCTGGCAATCATGAATGACTAATAAGTTAGGGAAGATTTTAATCTTGAATTAACAATTCAAATAAAAAAGTAAATTTTTTTTACTAAAGAATTTAAAATAAGTTCTCACACAAGGCACAAACTTCATTCAACATAAGTTTAAAACTCATTAAAAAAGATATCACAAGTCTTTGTAATAGACCAAAACTATTAGGCTCATCCACTAATTCCGCTCATAAGTCATTTAATTAAGTAATGAAATTAATGTAAGTAAAAGTCTCTAACTATAAAAACATAGTAACAAATACAAATGACCAATAAAAAGGTTTAAGAGTGTGTTTGGATAGAGTATTTTAATGAAGCAATTCATTTTTTTTGAAGAATTTAGATTTCTTTGTAATGAAATATTTTGTTTGGATAGAGAAATTAAAAAACATTTTCAAATGCAAGCATTTTTTTGAAGGATTTCAATTAGCTAAATTAGTAGAAATTCAAATACCCTCAAAATAGGTGAAATTTGAAATTCTTCTCACTCAACCTCACATTCTAGACGATCTAGACAGGCACGACCACCCGAACGTGCCCGACGACCCGGACGTGCCTGACGACCCGGACATGCCCGACGACCCGGACAGGCCCGACGAACCGAACGGGCCCGACGACCCAAACGGGCCCGATGACTTAGACTGGTATGACGACCCAAACGGGCCCGACAATCTAGACGGGCTCGATGACCCGGATGGACCCGATTACCCGAACGAGCCTAACAACCTTGACGGGCCAGACAACCCGGATGATCTGGAAGGACCCGACGACCCAAACGAGCCCGACGACCACATACAATACAACCATACAAACAAACGGGTAAGCTAGAGCCAACACATATTCATCATACAGTCAAATACATTATCATCATCCCATGTCCATATGACAACCAAGCATGTTATGACTCTTCATTCAATACACTACGACTCAACTCGACTCATCCGGATACGTATAACTTAGTCGGATTCAGCGGATGCTTGCACTTGTGGTGGATACCTCTGCTCGACCCTGAGCTGCTCATCTCCGAGCTATGTGTTACAAGTGTTACGATGAATCAAATCTCCCTCACCACAAGGTTAGCCCTTAATGAATTTCAGGCCTCCTACTACTCTCACTACAGGAGTCAGTCCGCTCTAAGTGAGACTAACTGGCTCCTTAGAGTGTCAGGATGCAACCTTAACTTGAATTCTTACCTAGTTATACAGATGGGGCACCACCATGGACACCCACTAACAGGGGCCATGAAATTACGTCTCGACCACTGAAGCGTGACCCTGAAAGTCTCACCTAGAGACCCCAAGAAATTATGCACTGACACGAACCAGCATACATAAACAACCAAGAATTTATACATACATCGCACATAAGATTTCAACCCAAAACCCATAACCAACCTCTGTTTCTCATGTGTTGAATCATAACCAACTCTTATTCCCGATCATGAGTAAAGTGTTTCTCCTCATACCAACCATACCAAAGGTTTACAAACCACCAAGATTCATTATTGCTCATGCCAAGTTTGTAACCCCGCCCATATACATATGTAACCAACTTATCATATACAATTCATGTAGAGATCATGCTAAGCTCATAATTCCCCATATATATTCTCCTCCAACATGCATACCCATTCCCCCATACCATCACATAATAGTACAATAGAATACAGTTCAGCCACCAAAAGACATGAAAACCCCAAACTGCACGCATCCTCACTCAAACTGTCGCTCAGGCTGAGGAGTCTCGCCCAGGCGAGAGTCTCTCGCTCAGGCGAGTCCTCTCCGCCTAGGCGAGAGTTCGCGAATCTGGAACAGGGGCCTCCACACGTTCTCGCTTAGGCGAGACTTGCCTCGCCTGGGCGAGACGCTCACTTGCTCGAAACTGAGCGAGTCGCCTAGGCGACCATTTGCGCGAGAAGGCCTGGGCGAGCCTTTGCTTGCCTCGCCTGGGCGAGACGTGCTCGCCTGGGCGAGTTTAACAGTCACCGCCACTGCCATGCCTGCAACAGTCGAAATTTGCACGAACCAACAACAACACCAACCATTTCAAGCAATCTCCACAACATACAAGTTCAAGAATCATAAGGTGTACCGCAAGACAATTCACAAACACAATAACAGTGAGGTTCTAGCTTCCCGTACCTGGACAAGCTAGCTGAAACCCTCGACACCCAACTGTGGAGAACGAACAACTTCTAGGAACGGACTCAAAGCTGGAAAACAGTGAGAGAATGGGTCATTTCGGAACCCTAACAACAACCTACGAAAAATAGACCAAGGAAGGAAACTATGAGTCCGACAGCACTTACGTGAGTTATGAACGGCCAAACGGGAGGTGGACTGTCAACACAGTGGAACCCTAACGGACCAAGGTAGGCGAAATCTGAAAAGTGTGAAATTAGGTCAGACTCGGGTGGCTTTATCTTTTGGGCCAGCCCTAAAGCCCAATAGCCCAAAGGCAGCTCTTAAAGCTTTAGGGTAGGAAATCTGGGCCTTACAATATTGATAGGTATTTAGAGAAAAAAATTCTTACATATACATAATACCAATGAAAAGTTAGTCTGAAAAATTGATATATAACTTCAAAATCAAAATATTAAGATAATTCATGTTGTTAACTTTTTTTATTTGTACTAACAATTAAAAAATTCTCAAATAAATACTTCCTTAATAATTAATATTTTTTATCTCTTTTATCCTATCCCACGAATGTTTCTCCTTAATAAAAATGGAGCTATAGTTGGTGGGACATGCATTACAAAGATAAGGCCTTTTAAGTACAATAATTTAGGTGGCATATATTTGAAGTGGAAGATAGAAATTACGTGAGATGGTAGAATAAAATTAAAAAGAAGAATAAGAACAAAGAGGCCCATATTTTGTTATAAAGTGAAAAACGATGAAGAATGCATGAATAATAAGCCAATAAATTGAGTTAATCAATGTCGAAAAAAGAAAAAGATGATTGCGAATATGATATCCAAAGCCACTTTCCAGATAGTGAGAGTGATTAAACGGGAATGTTGTTGCCTTCTTCATATATGCAATCCAGACAAAAGCTTTTAAGCATTTGTCTTATACATAAACAAGTACACGTTAAGTTCCTATCACAATTCCACTCTCTCCTCGGACATATTGCTGCCTCTATGTCAATGGAGGGTATAATTTCAGTTTAAATTTTTATAAAATTAATTTATAAAATGAAAATTATTTGTTGAAAATAATACAATTATGAGTCTAATTCTCAAGTTGAATAGAAAAACCAAAATTAAATAATGTATCGTTCAAAGTTATGTTGAACTATGACCGACTTAAAGATAGTTATCTTATTTCCCACCTTGGCTCTAAATTCAAGCATGAGAACAAAAGCTGAAAGCAAATGTTATTGGGCCGATGTCCGACTATGTGAGTCTCACTATGTGTCTTTGAGCCGAGATAGGTCTATGTACAAAACTTATGAAGACCGACCTAGAAGAATGAGTCAAAAATTGGGCTAGGATTATCATTATAACTGAAATATTCTCTTATAATTTTGTTTAGAATAGATTATTTGTAGCTGATTTGCTTTCAAACAAAATAGTAACTCACACGACCAAGGGACAAAACTATGTTGGCCTTAGTATTATTTATTGAGTTAAGAGAGTTCTCTATATCTTTTATTTTCGATTTAATGCACCCAGTTGGAATAAATACCGTATAAGAAAAGATTCGTAAATTCTTTATTTTATAATTTTGGATTAAAAGTAATGTCAATTTTTTATAAAAAATTGTTGAACTCATATCACAATTGTGTAATTTCTCTAATAAAATCCTAAAGAACTCGTCATTGTCTCCACATATAAATATAAATTACAAATTAATTTGATTTTTAATTTATATGACATTTTCAACACATTGATCTGACACATAGATATATACATCTTATATATAAGTTTAGTCTGATAAATTTAGAAAAGACACCGAAAGAGATTACATATTCAATTCTTCTATTAATAAAAAAATTAACAACTCACATTTGTCTTAAAAAATATATATATTCTATATTTGCCGTTAAAAAAATATAATCTAAATATCAAGTATCTAAAAATAATATAAATGACTTTATATGTTTAATAAAGCCAAAAGTGATTTGAATTATTAGCCTTACAGAACTTTTAAAAAGAGTAGGGTTTATAGTGCCTTTACATGTAAAATTCTAGGGAGTAATGTTGATGGGTTTTTCAATTTTTGCATATATGGCTCACCAACCATCTCAAACAATTTAATCAATCATGTTTTTCTTCTTTTCTTTGGTTTCATCCTAACTTTTTGTCTCCATTATTGTTGTCCATGTCTAAGAGTAGGTTTACAAATTCCCTACAACGACTCCAACAACCAATTTTGACTTCTTAATACTTCTTGATTTCAAGATTTCAGAATTTTAATTTTGTTGTTTTTTCCTCAACCGAACATAAATGAACTATTTCAAAACTTGACTGTCTTTCTAAAGAAAGATAAAAGTGAGAATAAATTCTTAATTTAAGAATATATGTTCAAGAGCTGATGGCCTGAATAAGGCATGTATATTGGTGGAAGAAACCCTATTTTATATATATATATATATATATTGGTTTATGAAAACAAAAGTAATAAATTTTACAAATAATTAATTAATTAATTAAGAATTGAACGTAGAATTGTACCTGATCATTGGAAATAATAAATAAAAAAGATGGTATCTAGTCTTCTAAATGCAGAGCACCTTAAAGTTCACTTCTGATGGAGAGGAATAGAAAGAAGCAAGAATAATAATGTCATCTGTTCACATACGTGACTATAACACTTTTATGTAAATTCTGTCATTTACTTATTTAATTTTAATATTTCTAATTCAACTCATTTACTAAATTAGAATATTACTAACATTTACAATATATCATGACATGTATATATTTTTAACCATATATTTAATTAATTAGATCAATTTAATATTTTAATTAATGATATGATGACCTTTATATATATATATATATATATATATCAATTGCTATCACTTCCATCAATCACTTCGGCAGGTTTCATACCAAACATATGCAGCAACTGATTTTATATCAGAAAAATCAATCAATCCACGCATTAAATTTAACTATCGAAATCAAAGCACTTATCTAAATTTAATAAATAAATTAAGTGAACGCTCAAACCACAAAGAAAATTTTAATGAGGAAAGACATTTCAAGGAATAGAAAAGTGCTCAAGCGATCTGATTCAGCTAACAATAAAGTAAAAGGTTCAATTTATCTCTTCTTTGTAAGAGTACGTAGTACTCTTCTAATAAATAAGAGCAAAGCAATAAACAACTTGGGAAACAAATCCATTGTTACTTTGATGATTGATTTTTATATATATATATATATATATATATATATATATATATATATATATATATATATATATTTATATTATTATTATTATTTATTTTTCTAATAT
>Ga0214545_1005993_pt1 | contig 21511 bp, 7 predicted proteins | sample CNSS4metaG_FD_160064 | JGI IMG/M metagenome (GOLD analysis project Ga0214545, IMG submission 160064) | Root nodule microbial communities from cowpea collected in UCLA plant growth center, Los Angeles, California, USA - CNSS4 | ecosystem: Host-associated > Plants > Roots > Nodule | place: USA...
TTTTTTTTTTATATATATAAATTTATATATATATATATATATATATATATATATATATATATATATATATATATATATATATATATATATAATCAAGTTAAATTAGAAGATTAAGTAAAATAATAATCATTACTTAAAAAGTTAGCTATTCAAATTATTATGTTATTTATCTGAATTATGATACACTTTATAGATCAAATTCATCTTTAAGTAGTGATAACAAAGTATTATATGGAATAAGGAGTAAATACATTGACAAAATTATTTTATATCGTCTTGCTAATAATTTTATCCATTAGATAAAAAAAATAGAAAATGTTTTTTGAAGTTTCCAAAGACCTTATTTGCATTTAGATTTTTTTTTTTCATAAAACATTAGAAAACCACAAATAATTATATCTGTGTAATATAACATAACAAGATATAAATCTACCATTTACGTTTATAAAATTTAGATTGAACCGAGAGATTTCTCCTTTTTTTTTTCTTTATCTATTTAGTAGTGAAATTCATAAAAACAAAATTACACTTTACAAAATATAAATAAGCTATATCAATTATTAAAAAAAATCTAAATAAATATATAGAAGTGAAATGAATTTTCATTTCATGAAAATGTTAGGTTAAACTATTTATAAGTCTTATTCTTTTTAAATATACTAGCTTACTATATATTTATTAAAAAAAATTTAAATGTTTATCTTACTTCGTTTTATTTTATATTATTTTAAACACTCTTCTTTTTATAATTTAAAGAAATACATATAAAATAATAAAAACAATAAAGAGAGAAGTAAAAGTAAATATATTTTTAATTCAATAAATTTGGTTAAAATAAAGTTATTCATAAGAAGTATTATTATTTTTATATATGTTTAGATCGGATGTATAAATTATTAAAACAGAACTAAATTGTTTTTAGATTTTAAAAAAAAAAAAATTTTAAATTTTATTAAAAGTTAAAAAACTAAAAACATATTTAATTCTTACAATAAAAAAATTTAATCCATGAAAATTTCTGAAAACATGTTAATGGAAACGATAGAGCCATAATTAATGAGATCACGTTAACATAAATGTGTTATGAATGAGAAGTAGGCTATATCCGGGTTTAAAGTAGCACTCTAACTTTATCATCACAATGATTAAAAGAATAAAAAGTAAAATTACATATATCCAAGTTAAGTTTTCAATGTATTCTTATTTTGCGGGTATACTCATTTTTTTGTTATTGTTCAAAATCGCCTATCACATTTATTTACTAACTAATTTGTTTTAAGATTTTTTTTTTCTTTCATAATCATGTAACCTAATAACATCTTCATCAGCTGATTTCACATCTTCCCTATATTTCATAATAGATAAGTTTCATTATATTTCATAAAATATATATTTTATCATAAGTTTTGTATCATACTTTGAATTTTTATATTTTAATAAAATTTCAAATAATAACTAATGAATAATGAATTTTAAGCTTTCGGCTTAGCTATTAAAACTCACAGTAATACTTAACAAAAACTTATTTAATAAATTTATTGCATATAGTTTTTATTATTTTGTTTGGAATATCTCAAACATTAAAACAACGAAGACTACCATCAATCGATATATTTATTCAGTAATAATTACTTTCAATACAAAAGTCTATTCCACACGAATTGAATAAACAATCTTTTTTTTTCATGAAAAAGAAAGGAATTTCCAAGCATAATCAACCATTTTCAATGTCCCATTTCATCCTTAAACTTTAGCTCAAAGAGAGATCCTGAAAAAAATAATGTGAACAAATATATATAAATGAAGGAGGGCTATGAGTATGTATAAATTAATATATATATATATATATATATATATATATATATATATATATATATATATATATATATATATATATATATATATATATATAAATAAATTCTTACGTGTTACAATCAATGTCCTTGGAGATGGGAAAACCAACATCAACATTGCATAATTTAGGAAGTTGAACAGCTTTGTCTTTGTTTAGGTTAAGAGTTTCATTGACAGTTGCCTTAAGACACTTACATGCCTCACGGAGTTCAGGTTTTGTAGGTGCTGAAGCTCTCACATTCCTCACCCCATTACAACAAGCACTTGATGGGCTCTCTTGATTCGTAGTGAGAAAAGGTAAGCATGAGAGCAATGAGAGTTTTGCCCGCACACAGCTGAACCCATTCACTGGTTTCATGGCTGCAACTGTGAGGAGTAACACAATTACCAAACCAAAAACTGATGTAGACACTCTCTTCATTTTCACACTTTGTTTTATCTCAATGATTTATTGATATTTTGATTTGGATGGATAAAACACACTAAAAATGTTATATTTATAGTGTTTTTCACTTAGATAATTGATTCTTTTAAAGAAAAATTAAATATACAAAGAAAAAATAATAATAAATTTATTACTTTTTAAAATTTTAAATAGAAATAATACCAAAATCTCTTATATGCAAGTAACTTGTGATTTTAAATTTATTATTAGTTACTCAATTCTTAACTCATGAAAACATTTTCTATAAAAAATGGTTTCTTTAAAATAAAATTACGATATAAAAAATTTATAGATAACATACCAGCTCAATACTTTAGATAATTAAAATTCCATAGAACCCTTCTTCCAAATTTAGATAGAATTTTACATTAATGACTGAATTAAACATATAAAGAAAAAATTAATAAATGGTTTTTTTAACATTGTCTTATGAGATGAATGATTTTTTTAAAAGAAAAATAAATTTTAAAGGAAAAACTTAATAAATGTATTACTTTTTAAAATTGTTAACTAAAAATAGATCTATTATATAAGTGACTTATGATTATAAATTTATTATTAGGATCTCAACAATTAACTCATAGGTTCTCAAAAGATGGTAAAAAAAGTTTTACACTTATGGTATGAAATGTGTGAATTAGGAGATTCATTCTATTTTGGACGAGTTTACAAACTGTGGTCAAACTCAACCTATTTTGCAAATATATTAATGTACAAACACATATAATATAACTGAATAATAACTACAATTAGTCTATGGACATTAAATTGTGCAATTAATATACCAATGATTGCTATATATTTTTTTTAAAACTATTTTTCATATTATATACATATCAATTAAAACAATTATTAGTAAAATTAAAAAAAAAACAATATGTAAATAAATTACTAAAATCATTTATTAATAATGTTATAAATATAATTTAAATATTTTAAAATTTAATAAAATAATATTAATAATAGGAAAAAACGTGCGTACGCACAATTTCAAAACCAATTCTTACTAAAATTAATGATTTCAAAATATTAATTCTTACTAAAATAATTTTATTGGATAATTAAGAATCTTACATTAATGACTAAATTAAATATATCAAGAAAGAAATTAATAGATTTATTACTTTCTAAAATTTTAATTAACAATAATACAACTGTTAACAGATAGGTCCGGTTATATTTACTTAATAAACTTGCCATATATATTATATATCGAAGAGATATTATAAAAGACAGTTCTTGTTATGCATTTAGAGATAAATTGAATAATAGAAGTATAAATAAATAAAAAATAAAATTAAACATAAATTAATTGAAAGTAAAAAAAATAATATATATTTTAAAATAAAAAACTTTAATAAAACACATACAAATTTATTAAAATTAATATTAGAAGAGTTTAATCTCATTCTCAATTACCTGGTTGATTACTGTAAGATACCCACAATACTTTAGATAAAATTTCTTGGAACCATTCCTCCAAATTTTCTTTCTCTCTTTCTCTTTTTTTTTTCTTTCTTTCTCTCTCCCTTTCTCTATGTTATTAATTAATTAATTAATTATCTTTTAAGTCATGATTAAATTCCTTAAATCAATCTTATCTTATTCTATCTTTTTTTTCTTATCTTCAGAGTATTTTTCAAAAAGAAAAATTAATATATCTATATATAATATATATAATAACCAATATTTTTTTAATTAATATAAGTTTTTTATAATTATTTTTATTTTACTTAATCACAATATTCCATAAATATTACTCGTTTTGTTTTCCAATGTTGAGACTGTATCGAGATAGAATACAAAACATTTCTTTTGATAAATGAATTTGATCATGGAGTTAAATTCTAAGTTTCTTTAAGTCTTAATTTTGTTTAGACAAGAATAAAATAAATAATATAGTTATTTAAGAGTAAAGATTTTATGGTTAGGTCTTCAATATAGTATAAGATTCAAAGTCTATTATAATGATATTTATCATTTAAAAGACCTATCGGATCATCTATTAATGTTTAATGTTTAATACCACAATCACACTTGAGATGTGTATGTTTTAGCATTAGAAGATGTGTTAGAAATCCAACATCAACTAAAAAAATGAATTTAAAGTATATAAATTAATGTAAATTTTACTTTACAAGTAAATTTTATAAGGTTAAAGTTACATTCAAAGTTCACTATTTAAAAATTAGTAGAATAAATTTTTTTAGCTCTTAATATTTTGTTTCCCACATGCAATTAATGTGTGCGGAGAATATGTAATGATTAAGGTATATAAAATATTTAATAGTTGTTATTTGTAACATCAAACGTTTATTTCATATATATCGCGAAGAATTTAACTATCAAAACATCATTGTTTAGTAATTTATTTCCCTCTTTGCCTTAGCAAGAATTTGTAATCGTAACCTACAAAAATCTTGAATTAGGTGTTTATGAGCTTGTAATGGTTTTAGTTGGTGGATTTGAAGCTACAACAAACCTAGGAGAACCTGAATTTGTAACGGTTTTAGTTGGTGGATTTGAAGCTACAACAAACCTTGGAGAACCTAAACTTGTTACGATTTTAGTTGGTGGATTTGAAGCTACAACAAACCTTGGAGAATCTGAGCTTGTAACGGTTTTAATTGGTGGATTTGAAGCTACAACAAACATTGGAGAACCTGAGTTTGTAATAGTTTTAGTTAGTGGATTTGAAGCTACAACAAACATTGGAGAACCTGAGCTTGTAACGGTTTTAGTTGGTGGATTTGAAGCCACAACAAACCTTGGAGAACCTGAGCTTGTAACAGTTTTAATTGGTGGATTTGAAGCCACAACAAACCTTGGAGAACCTGAGTTTGTAACGGTTTTAGTTGGTGGATTTGAAGCCACAACAAACCTTGGAGAACCTGAGCTTGTAACGGTTTTAGTTGGTGGATTTGAAGCTACAAAAAACTTTGGAGAACCTGAGCTTGTAACAGTTTTAGTTGGTGGATTTGAAGCTACAACAAACCGTGGAGAACCTGAACTTGTAACAGGTTTAGTTGGTGGATTTGAAGTTATTACTATTGACTTTGGTGGTTTTGAAATTGTATCATCACCCAAGGGTGGCGCTCGCTCGGAAGTTGTAGTTGTAAGGACTAGAAAAATTAAAAGAGCTGCAAAAGCTACAATGACCTTCATTTTTTAAAACTAGTTTTATCTCGAAAGGCTTTTTAGAATGGAAGTGTGTTTTGAGTGTGATAAATGGAACAAAGGTATAAGCTATATATAGTGATAGTTTTGGACCAATTTCAACCTTGATCACATGAATTCTTTTTATTTTAGAGTCATGCTAAACAGTATACTAAGGACATGTGTTAAAGATAATTAATACGAATTGAATTTTTCAAAGTTCATAAATAACTTCGATATTAAATAAAATATGACATAATAACCATTAATGTAGTTTTATTTTTTATTTAAGAGACATAAGTGTCCATAAGTGTTGTACAATTGTGTTTAATATTTTATTTAATACTCACCAATCAAAGTTAAAAAATAATTAAATAATAAAATAACTATATTTTAATATTGCTAAAAATTAAAATATAATTAATTATAAAAAAGTTTAAATTAACATAAAAACCAACAAAAATAGTGTTAAACATCTAAAAAATAAAAAATAAAAACAACAATTAAAGTATCAATTAAAACAACAATTAAACAATAATTGGTCACTAAATTGGTCTTTAATTAATTATTTAGAGACCAATATAGAAATCAATTCCTTTGGTAACGAAAACCTAGGTAGCCAATGGTAGTGACCAATTTAGAGACCATTTTATAATAGAAACTATTTTATTTACCAATTTAGAAACCAATTATAATTTTTTGAAACTAGTTTAGTTACCAGTAATTTTTAATTTATAAATTAGTATCTAAATTTGTCAGTATAGTGACTAATTATTTTTTGCCATTAATTTTGGTCATTATTTAACGTTTTTCTTGTTGAGAATTTTATTTTGCCATCCACTTGATACATATTTCAGATAAATAAGATTATAATTTGAATATCTAATTTTTTTAATTAATGATTATTACTCTGCTTAATCCTCTAAATCTCACATTACATTTATGTATTTTTATTTTTTTTCTTTTAATAAATTTTCATATGATCGACAAATGATTAATGAGTTATGGAATATTGATACAATTGAGATGTCAAATTTTATAATAATACACATGGTAAGTTTTGGAATATTAATATTGTTGAGATGTCAAAATTTATAATAATATTTACGAGTTTGTTTAAAAATAAATGTTACGAAACAAATACAATTGTAATATTGACAATTAACACCTATTCAATGCTTTACCATTTTTTGTGGCAATGAGGAACGCATCCCTAGTAAATTTAAATAAAGAAATATACTAACCAGCTCCATTCGTTAAGAAATAATTAATACATATTAAATTCATTATTTCTAATTGAAAACTGGAATAATTATCGTCATTAATTAAAATAATATAAATGCATATAACATATTTTATAAAGATAAAAATATCTTTTAAAATTTCTAAATAATAACTCTAATATATAATAAGCATTTTAGAACTTATAAGGTCTGTACTAAAAATTAAGAAAAAATATCTCTCTAATATATAATAAGCATTTTAGAACTTATAAGGTCTCTACTAAAAATTAAGAAAAAATATCTCTCTAACATATTGCTAGTTTTATGTATAATACAAAAGATTTTATTAAACTAAAAGAAATGTTGCAAATAGTTATAGATAAGTCAAAAAAAGGAAACTTAATGAAGTTTCATTGATACTTTAATTGTTGTTGTTTTTCCTTTGGTAAACGTTTTAGATATTTAACATTATTTTTTATTGGTTTTCTATTATTTTAAATTTTTTAAATTTAATTATATTTTAATTTTTAACAAAATTAAAATATAGTTATTTTATTATTTAATTAGTTTTTAACTTTAATTGGTGAACATTAAATAAAATATTAAACATAATTGTATAACACTTATGAGCATTTTTGTCATTGAAATAAAACATAATTGCATTAATAATTATTATGTCAAATTTCATTTAATATCACAATTAATAACTTTAATTGGTGAACATTAAATAAAATATTAAACATAACTGTACAACACTTATGAGCATTTTTGTCATTGAAATAAAATATAATTGCATTAATGGTTATTATGTCAAATTTCATTTAATATCACAATTAATATGTATTATTCAATGACAAAAAGACTCATAAGTGTTGTACAATTGTATTTAATATTTTATTTAATGCTCACCAATAAAATTTAAAAATAATTAAATAATTAAAATAACTATATTTCAATGTTGTTAAAAAAATTGAAAGAGTTTTGCTAACCAGTGTCCTATGGGTACTGGTTAAGGATAATTAATATACATTGGATCCTACAAAAGTACATATGTAAGTGTGATATTAAATAAAATTTGACATAATAATCATTAATGCAACTTTATTTTCTTTAGAGGACAAAAAATGTTCATAAATATTGTACATGTGTATTTAATATTTTATTTAATGTTCATAAATTAAAGTTAAAAATTAATTAAATAATAAAATAACTATATTTTAATGTTGCTAAAATTATATATAGTTAAATATAAGAAAATTTAAATTAACAGAAAAACCAACCAAAAAATAGTGTTAAACATCTAAAAATTCAAAAAAAAAAACATAAGAAAGTATAAATTAACAGAAAAACCAACAAAAAAAATTAATGTTAAACATCTAAAAATGTTAAAAAATTAGAGATCTTAAAACTTTTAAAGTCCTTGTTTCGTAATAGTAAGTTATTATCTAAAAATTTAAAAGGATATTTTTATCTTTATAAAATTTATTATGTGCATTTATACTATTTTAATTAATATATTTAATCATTTCAATTTTCAATGTAAAAATAATGATACCAAAGCACATTTATTATTCCTTAACCAGTGGACACTGGTTAGCATTCTCCAAATTGAAATATAATTAATCATAAAAAAATTTAAATTAACATAAAAACCAACAAAAAATAGTGTTAAACATCTAAAAAATTTATAAAAAAAATAATAATTAAAGTATCAATTTGAGACATCATTGAATTTCCTTTCTCTAACTTATTGATAACTTTTTGCAACATTCATGCTAGCTTAACAAAATCCCTTATATTAAAAAAATAGACAATATTTCAATATTTGAAATTATTAATTGTAAATACATAAATCTAGCAATATAAAAAATGGAATTACTTAAACTTTTAAGTGAAACACTGGATTTAAATTTGCATCTCCAAAAGCATTTTTCATTTTAGTATAGACTTTAGAAATTCCAAAGTACTTATTTTTAATCAAGAGAGCTATTGCTTAGAAATTTTAAAGGAAATTTTTGTCTTTAAAAAAATCTGTTGTATGCATTTATGTTATTTTAATTAATAAAATTAATTATTTCAACTTTCAATATAAACATGATGGAACCAATGTATATTAATTATTTCTTAATCAGTGTCCTAAGGGCACCGATTAGCATCCTCCTACAAATAAAATTGCATTAATGATTATTAGGTCATATTTTATTTAATATCACAATTAACTATGAACTTTTGTAAAATTTAATGTGTATTAATTATCTTTAATCAGTGCCCTTAGGGTACTTGTTAGCAGGACCCTTAAATAAAAAGGGTTAAATATGTGTTTGGTTCCTCAAATTTCAGTAAATTTTGAAACAATCCCTCTTCGAAACTTTATACTCATTTAATACTTCATCTTTAGAAATGCGTGAATTTAGTCCTTCTTACCAAATTTTGTTAAATTTATTTGACATTTTAAACGCATTTTATGATAATATTTGAGTTAACATTGAAGCGAAGATGTGTAAAACGGTGTAAATAATTCAAATACTATAATGAAATGTGCTTGAAATGTCAGATAAACTAAACAAAATTTGGTTAAAATGACTAAATTCATGTATTTTTAGAGATGAATGACTAAATTGGTTGAAAGTTTTGAAGAGAAACTAATTCCAATTTTCACTGAAACTTGAGGGACCAAAAACATATTTAACCCAAATAAAAACAACTCATGTGATTAAGGTTGAAATTGGTCCAAAACTATCACTATATATAGCTCATACCTTTGTTCCATTTATCATTATCACTCTAAAAAGCCTTTTGAGATAGAACTAGTATTAGAGAATGAAGGTGTTTGTAGCTTTCGCAACTCTCCTAGTTTTTCTGGTCCTTAAACCTACAGCTTCCGAGCCTGCGCCACCCTCAGGTGATGATACAATTTCGAAACCACCAAAGCCAATAGGTATAGCTTCAAATCCACCAACCAAAACCGATACAAGCTTAGGTTCTCCAAGGTTTGTTGTAGCTTCAAATCCACCAACTAAAACTGTTACAACTTCAGGTTCTCCAAGGTTTGTTGTAGCTTCAAATCCACCAACCAAAACCGATACAAGCTCAGGTTCTCCAAGGTTTGTTGTAGCTTCAAATCCACCAACTAAAACTGTTACTCCAAGATTTGTTGTAGCTTCAAATCCACCAACTAAAACTGATACAAGCTCAGGTTCTCCAAGGTTTGTTGTAGCTTCAAATCCACCAACTAAAACTGTTACAAGCTCAGGTTCTTCAAGGTTTGTTGTAGCTTCAAATCCACCAACTAAAACTGTTACAAGCTCAGGTTCTCCAAGATTTGTTGTAGCTTCAAATCCACCAACTAAAACTGTTACAAGCTCATAAACACCTAAATCAAGATTATTTTTGTAGGTTCTGATTACAATTTCTTGTTAAGGCAAAGAGGGAAATAAATTAGTAAACAATGATATTTTGACAGTTAATTTCTTCAAAAATAACTTGTTGACAATATATATGAAATAAACGTTTGATGTTGCAAATAACAACTATTAAATATTTTATGTGCCTTAATCCATACATATTCTCTGTATACATTAATTGCATGTAGAAAAAAAATTATTAAGAGCTAAATTTTTTTATTTCCTCCTAATGTGAGTATGATATTAAATATTAATGGACGATCAAATATGTCCTTCATACAACAAATATCGTTATAATACTTTAACTCTAATATTAATATTAAGGATTGAACTTAACGACAATATGCTTACTTTTAAATAAATATATTTTTTATTTTATTCTTACCTAAAAAATCTTAGATTTTAATTATGTGATTAAATTTATATATAAAAAAATGTTTTGTATTCTATCCAGATAAATTCTAAACATTGGAAAACAAATCGATTAATATTTATGAAATATTGTGATTAAGAAAATAAGTATAAAAAATAAATAAAAGAAAAAACAAATAAAAACATGTATTAATTAAAAAGAATATTGGTTGTTATAGATTATATATAGATATATTGTTTTTCAAGATACGCTACGAAGATAAGAAAAAAGAAAGATAGAATAAGATAACATTTATTTAAGGAATGTAATCATGACTTTAAAGATAATTAATTAATTAATAACATAAAGAAAGGGAGAGAGAAAAAAAGAAGTAGAGAAAGAGAGAAAGAAAATTTGGAGGAATGGTTCCAAGAAATTTTAATTGTCTAAAGTATTGTGGGTATCTTACACTAATCAACCAGATAATAGAGAATGAGATTAAACTCTTTAATATTAATTTTAATAAATTTGTATGTGTTTTATTAATTTTTTTTAAATATATATTTTTATTTTTACTTTCAATTAATTTATGTTTAATTTTATTTTTTAATTTATTTATACTTATACTATTCAATTTCTCTCTAAATGCATAACAATAACTGTTTTTTATAATATCTCTTAGATAGATAACATATATGATAAGTTTATTAAGTAAATATAACCGGACCTATTAGTTATAAATTTATTTTTTCTTTCTTGATATATTTAATTTAGTCATTAATGTAAGATTCTTAATTAATCATCGAATAAAATTATTTCTTCGTAACCTTTAAAAAACAACCACCAAGAATATTATAAAAAAGGAAAATCATGTATCTCATGGAACAATGCTTCCGTGGGACAAAGGTCTCAACACTATAAATGTAACATTTTAGAGAGTGTTTCATCTATCCAAATTTAAAACAAAATATCAGTGAATCTTCGAGATAAAGTAAAGTGTGAAAATGAAGAAAGTGTCTACATCAATTTTTAGTTTGGCAATTGTGTTACTCGTCATAGTTGCAGCTATGAAACCAGTGAATGGGTTCAGCTGTGTGCAGGCAAAGCTCCAATTGCTTACATGCTTATCTTTTCTCACCACGAATCAAAAGAGCCCATCAAGTGCTTGTTGTAATGGGGTGAGAAATGTGAGAGCTTCAGCACCTACAAAACCTGAACTTCGTGAGGCATGTGTCTGTCTTAAGTCAACCGCCAATGAAACTCTTAACCTAAACAAAAACAAAGCTGTTCAGCTTCCTAAATTATGTAATGTCGATATTGGTTTTCCCATCTCCAAGGACATTGATTGTAACACGTAAGAATTGTTTTTTATATATCTTTTTCTTAATTTATACATACTCATAGCCCTCATATTAATTTATATACATTTGTTCACATTTTTTTTCTTCAGGATCTCTCTTTGAGCAAGAATTTGATGATGAAATGGGACATTGAAAATGTTGGATTATGCTTGAAACTTCTTTTCTTTTTGATGAAAAAATAAGAATGAAAGTAATGAACTTGTTCCACAAAGACATTTGTATTGAAAGTAATGATTATTCAATAGATATATATGTTGTTAGTAACCATTTCTTCACATAGTCTATTCGTATTTAATTATGATGTATAGTTTTAATGTTTGAGATTCATCGGCCTAAACAAAATAATTAAAATTAAACTTAGGTTACATGATTATTAAAAGAAAACTCTAAATATTTAATTTTCTCAAGACAAATTAATTAGTAGATATACAAAACGATTTTCAACGGTAATAGTAAATGAGCATAGTTGGAAAATAAAGAATCCATTCAAAACTTAACTTGGATATAAGTAATTCCACTTTTTTACTTCTTGACCTGTTGTGATACATAAACCACTGAAAACAAAACGTAACGTATATATATGGACCACATTCCAATAAAGACAAGTAAGAAGCCATTAATATTCAAAACAAATCATTAATTTTATTAAGAATTAGTTTTGGAATCGTGCCTACGCACGTTTTTTTTTTTTCTGTTATTTATACTATTTTATCAAATTTAAAAATATTTAAATTATATTTATAACATTATTAATAAATGATTTTAATAATTTATTTTACATATTATTTTTTAAATTTTTAATTGATATTTATATAATATGAAAAATAGTTTATATATATATATATACCTATGATATATATATATATATCATAGGTATATTAATTGTACAATTTAATATACATAGACTAATTATTATACAATTATATATATATCTTACTATTAATTGTACATTAATATATATTAATTGTACATTAATATAGGAGTGACAGTTCAAAATGGGATGATTTCAACCGATAACCATTTTGGATCGACCTGTCTTGTTCATCAATTTGATTCGCATAAATAAATGTTTGTACCCTTACAAAAATTGAAAAGTTATTTACATATTTAACTTGACTTTTTCTAAAAATACCAGTACATGAAGTAAAACTAGCATAACCCTTGACTATACTACCAATATTCACCTTAATTCAATTAGCATATTAAATTTTTCATATTACATCCATAAATGGAATCACCTTACTCTCCTTAGTTTGAATATTGAAAAATTTCAACACCAATAAAACAAAGACAATATCATATGCTTCTTAGATTTTTTCTCGACCATATGTCTCTTGAACAATCTTTTTTATTTTATTGGTTCATCATATAAGTGGAATGAAAACTTCTTGATCTTTAGAGTTTTAGTTAAAACATATTAGAATCACGGTCAAATATTTGATCGGTTATAAAACTTGAATTAATTTCTAAATAATTTTTATAATATTACACGTCTTTAAAATATTTTAAAGTGTATATCAACCTTAAAATATGTTATATTAATTATAACTTTTTTTTACTTAATTTTTATTACATATAACGTAACAAAAATGTTAGAGTCCAACCCAATTTGTTTGATCGGACCAACCTAACCTAATTTGAGTTTGGTCCAATCCCACATTGTCCAATGTTGGTCTAACATTGATGACCATTTTTTCGGCCTAAATTATTATGGCATGATATGAAACTTAATTTGAACATAGATAGGCTCGACTTAACTCAATGTGTCACAACTCGACTTTATCAAAGGTAAGCTCGGGATAACTTAAAAGAGGAAGGACTCAACTTGACTCAACCAAAGATGAATCCACCTGACCTAATCCAAGATGGATCCAAATCAACTTAACCATAGTGGATCTCATCTAACTTGATCGAAAGTTAACCTAACTTAAGATGAGACGAGATTAATCGAACTTTTGACTCGACTAATATGAATCTTAGTAATAATAGTTATTATTTGTAACATTGAATATTTATTTCATATATATATATATATATATATATATATATATATATATATATATATATATATATATATATTATCAATAAGCTTTTTTATTTTTGGAAGAAATTAACATTCAAACATCATTCTTCACTACATTATTGCTTTAGCAAGAAGTTGTAATCCGGGCCTACAAAACCCTAGAAGTTCTCCCGATTGATTTCTTTGGAGGACGTAAAGGTGAAGTTCTATCTGTTCCTGAATTTAAAATTGTAATTGATGGCTTCGGAGATCCTGAAGCCTTTGGTGGACATGCAGTTTCACCAGATGCTCCAGAAGCCTTTGGTGTTATTGGCTCCGAACCTGTAACTGTGAAGACCAGAACTAGCAGAGCAACAAAAGCTACCAACACCTTCATCTTTCTCAAAACTAGAGTTTTTTTTCTTTATCTTTATAATGGAGATGTGTTTTGATGATGATAAATGGAACAAAGATATAAGCTATTTATAGTGATTCTCGTGGACAAATTTCAACCTTCATGACTTAGTTATTTTTACTTCAAGTTACTTCTAATGCGTCACTCATTTTGTCATTTTGCTTCAATAAGTTTGAATTGTTGTCACTATTACAATTTGTGTTTGCTTCATGCATTCACATGTATTTCGTGATGATGAATGTAGTTTTTGTAAAGTGAGATTAGAGGATTAAGTAAAAGAATTATCATTAATTAAAAAATTAGCTATTATTATTATTTATCTGAAACATGATGGACTTTATATCAAATTCTTCTATAAGTAGTGATAACAAAGTATTACATGAAAGAAAATAAAATTATATCATTAAAGTCATAAAAAAGTATACATTTTATATATGGAGTGTGTTCTAAATATTTAGAATTTACGATTTATATATATTTTTAATTAAGTTTCAAAGTTTACGATAAATTTGAATATTCTTAATTGACTTTCTATTAAAAAAAATATTTATTAAATATTTAAAAATTATATATTTTTTTATTAATTTTTTTATCAAATAAGTGTGACATGTTAAAGAGAGTGATGTTATATAATTAATATAATAATAACATTGTGGTTAATATAAAATTATTTATAACTTTTACTGTTTTAATTAAAAATATATTAAACAATGAGATGATCATATTCATCTAACTTTCACATCATCACCTATATTAACTTCAGCAACAGAGCCTACATCTTTTAGCACATAAAAGTAATTATGCACAGGAAAATGTTAATGTGTCTTAAATGTACTATTTAAAATATAATTAACAATAATTAATTTTACTGCATTTATCTTAAAAATTTAAAATAATTAATTTCACTAATTAAAATAATATAAATTTAAAAGTATTGTACAACTGATTTTAATTGATGAAATCTATTTAATTTTTTAAAATGTATAATAGAAACTAGGCTTAAATACTTTTTTGGTCCTCATTTCCGCAGGGTTTGTTGCGAATGGTTCTCATCTTGACAGAATGTTTAAAATGGTCATCATTTATACCGAATGTTTAAAATGGTTCTCATTTTCACAATTAGTGTTTTATTTGGTCATTTTCTGTAACGCCGTTTAAATCATTAACGGAACATTGTACAGGTGGCACGGTTTGTATTAGGGTGTGTTACGTGTACTGTACAGGTGTGGTAATTAGATATTTGGGGTTAAACAAGTGAGCTAGGGTTTTGATAAGGAATGTTTGGGCAGTTGGTGAGTTTTGGCAATCTTGTTCCTCCATTCTCAATTGGTGTTGCTGCAATCTTCTTCTTCATGCAATCCCATTATATAGGTATGTTACGGTTCCAATTTTCTTCCTTTACATCTGGTTGTAATCGTTGGAGGCAACCGTGTTGTATCACTTCGTGCACTGCACTGTTGGTGGTTCAACGAGAGATGGATTAACCCCAATTTGTAGCTGCGGAGAGATGACAACTTTAAGGATGACAAGAACTCCAAATAATATTGGTAGAAAATTTTGGGTACAATCTATTTTTTATTTTTGTGTTAATAATAAATTGGTTTTAATTTTTGATTTATAGAGTGGTGGTTCCAATAAGGTGGGCTGCAACTTTTTCAAATGGTGGTGTTGATGAAAAGATGTCATCATCATGACACAAATGAGACAGATTAATGATTTTAAAGTCCAATCTGTTTTGTACTATTGTTAAATGAAGAAATGAATTAGTTTGATTATGTTGATATTAGTCCCAACATGTTCGTTCAAAATGACATATTAATCTGAGCATTGAAGTAAGTGATATTGATCTAAGCTTGGGAAAAATTAAATTGATCTAAGTCTGGAAGAAGTTAAATTCATAACATTAATTCATCATCATCATCAAAATGCACTACATCAATGTTTGTCAAAAGTGAAATTGAACGAATACAATGCTTAACTCTCTACTTCATTCCGAGCTTAAGAAAGACGAAGATAAAGAAATTAGCCACCTGTACAGTACACGTAACAAACCCTGATATAAATTGTGCCACCTGTACAATTCTCCGTTAATGATTTAAACGGCGTTACAGAAAAGGATCAAATAAAACACAAATTACGAAAATGAGGATCATTTTAAACATTCGGTCAAAATGAGGACGATTTTAAACATTCTGGTCAAAATGAAGATCATCCACAACAAACACTACGAAAGTGAGACAAAAAAGTATTTAAGCCTGGAAACTATCATAAAATATGGTCAACGATAACTTTCATTTCGGTCATATCTCTTTATTTGAATGGCGTTGATTGTAAATTTTGGTCATATCTCTTTATTTGAATGGCGTTTATTGTAATGACTGTACTATTTATTATCATTTATGTCTGTTTTAAGTATTTAATTTCTCACATTTATTACGAGAAACATTTGCAGATATCACGAAACTGTTATTTTCGTTTTCAAAACATAAAAAATTACAATAATTTTTTATAACTTTAATGTTGAAATCAAGAATCTATCAAATTTACTGATAATAATAAAATATCGAGAAATTAGACCGCTGATTAATTTTATTTATTAATTAATGTTTTATACTTGTTAATTTGTAAGTTATTCAAACACAGTAATCAAAATTATATAATTTATTATAATCTTTTAACTAAAATAAGTTATATAATTTATTTATTTATCAATTAAGTTATACATGTAATGATCAAATTAATTCAGTTATAATATTAATAGATGGTAATGTGATTCTGTCCATCTTGTTTATATTTCACAGGCATAAATACGTATCTGTATACGATTTTTTAAATATATAAAATAAAATTATATTTGTTAAAATTAAAGTAAAATATATAAAAAGTGAAAAAATTAATAATCAATAAATAAGAAAAAAAAATAGAGATAGACAATTTTATAAAAGATTTACAAAAATAACGGTCAATTTTTAAAAATTTAATAAATAATTATATTTTAAAAAGCAAAATTAAAAATTTAACAAACAAACACGAAAAAAAAATCTATTTATATATTTTTATAGATTTATTCTGCATTTTGCCAAAAAAAAAAAGGTAAACTAATTCCTAGAATCTGCATTGTATAATGTATGATTTACGACTTTGCGAGTAGTATAAGAACCTTAATAATTTTATTTTTATTTAATTAAATTAGTAAAACTAATAATTTTATAAATCTATTTCTTAATAACTTTACTTTTATTTAATTAAATTAGTAAAAATCTTAATTTCTATTAGTCATAGTTAAAGTTATAACTTTAAAATTTGAATCTTATAAGATCGATGCATTTAAAATATGTTAATATGACAATAAATTTAAGATATATAATGTATCATAAATCAGACTTCGGGTTAAAAAAATACAACTTTTCTTTTAAACAATATTTCGTAATAATAAATATTTTTAAGTTAAAATATAATAATATAATTAAACTTTCATTAAAAAAGTAAATAGTAAAAATGATGCGATGTAATAAAATCAACGGTAGGTAAATTAAAAGAAAAATGTTATATATTATAACTCTTATAATAAAAGTGCTTCTAATAACAAACTTCAGTTGGCACCTACTTAAAATTTACAAAGTATTAAAAAGTGACTGACATTTAAAAACTCTCTTTGTATCTGAACATGCACATGAATAAAGCTGATTCTTAGATCAAATGTACCAAGAAATTTATCTTTTCAGTTAACAGACAGCTAATATTCGTAAATATTTATATAAAAACCAACATTTAAATCTCATAGATTAAAATAAACTTGTACATGGATATTTTCTTACAAATAACCTCATAGTTTTTTAAAATATTTTAAGGTTTAATTACACTGAATATTTTTGTTACAAAATTTTAATTAGTTTTTTAACTTCAAAATTATCCCAATTGAATCATATTTTTGAAAATTTATTTTAATTTAGTCCTTTTTGTTAGGACATATTTGATGATGTTAACTGTGTGTCACGCGTCAACTCGTAGTTTATTTTATTTTTTTGGTTCTTTTTTGTTTTTTTTTAATTTTTTTACTTTTTTTAAAAAATTAGCTGATACATCAAATTAGGATTTTGTCACGTGTTAGCTTGTAATTTTTTAAATTAAAAAAAATTGCCACATGTTAATTATTTTTGTGAAAAATCTCAATTTAGTATCTGTATTTGTCATTTTGTCTCAATTTAGTTATAATTCCTTTTTAAAGTGGAGTGAGTAATTTCGTCCTTTCAAATTGAGACCAGTTTATCTTTTATATTAATATTATAATTATATTTTTATTATAATAGATATTTTTTAACTAAATTAAGTTTATTTAAATTTAAATTTTGTATTGAATTTTGTAACTTATATAAAACTATTTTAAAATTTTACATTTGAATTTATAAAATTGTTTAGAAATTATTAAAAATAATTTTTAAATAAATTTTAATGTAAAATTTAAATTTAAATAAAATTAATTTGGTTAAAAATATCATTATAACATTAATATAAAAATTTGGTCTCAATTTGCACCGGATGAAATTACTTCAGTTGACAAAGGAATTAAGATTAAATTGAGACAAAATAACAAATACAAGACCAAATTGAAATTTTTCAAATAAATAAATGACATGTGACAGAATCATATTTTAACCCGTGATAGTTTCTATTTTTTAAAACTTAAAAATTAAAAAAATCACAAACTCATACGTGCCAAAACTCTAATTTAACACGTGTCAACTGTTTTTTTTAAATAAAAAAATTACGAGACATGTGACACATAGTTAATTTATCAATGATATCTTAACAGAAATGAGCAAATTAAAATAAATTTTCAAAAAATAGAACATTATTGAAATAACTTTAAAATTAAGGACCAATTAAAATTAAGTAAAAAAAATAAGAATCTTCAGTTCCGTGTGATTAAACCATATTTTAATTTAACAAAATAATTCCAACTTAAAAGCAAAGAAAAATACCATATGCAAGTTTGAACTTCTCCTTCAAACCATTAGACAAGTTTTGGCAAAAGAAGAATAATAAGAAGGGAAAGGGAAAGAGAAATGCAATAGGATTTTGAAGGGTTCTGCATCCAATTTCAATTATCACACGCACGAAACATTTACAGCAGAGTAAGAATGGCAGTGATTCTGTGTGTGTGTGTGAGGACAACAGAACCAAACAATTACTTCCACTTTTAATGCTTTCACCAACTACGCACACATAGCAGAACCCATTGTCCTTAACTGCAGAGAGAGCCCTTTTCGTTTCGCTCGTTCTTCGTTTCTCCTCCGAATCTGATCCAGCAAAAATGCGCCTCCGCTTCTTCACTTTGGTGTGTTTGTGTTGTTGTTGGTTCGTCTCGAGCGAGGGCGAAACGGTGTCGTGTTCGAAAATAGTGCCGTTGGGGTTCCGCAGCGGCAACATTTCCATAACGGAATTCGGCGGCGTGGGTGACGGGCGCACCCTCAACACCAAGGCCTTCAGGGAGGCCATATACAGGATTCAGCACTTGCCACGTGTTGGAGGCACGCTCCTTTACGTCCCTCCCGGGGTCTACTTAACGGAACCCTTCAACCTCACCAGCCACATGACGCTCTTCCTCGCTGCCGGTGCCGTTATCATGGCCACGCAGGTACACTACACTACACAATCAAACCATTTTTATTTCTTATGTTTGTGTATTAGTTTTAATTATCAGTTATTAATTTTGTCAATTTTAATATACATTTTACACGATCTTTTTTTTTTGTTAATTTAGACATTTTAAATTTTCCATAAACATGATTGTGTATGCTGCGAAACAATGTGGGGTAGGTCCACCGACTAGGAGGAGAATGCGGAAAGAAAATAAGAGAAGGGAACGTGAAATTGTACATACGATGTGACAATTTAGAAGCATTTCACGTGCATAAAAAAAAAGATGTGAAATACTAATGAAAAGGGTATAGTTATAGTGGATTCAGTCCATAGATGTCGTTGTTTATTCGTATGGTGGGTGGTATGGAGTCCATAGATCGTAATGGAAGGTGGGAAACATTCAATCTCCATGATCATGGTGGGTCCCATATTGAGAGGATAGAAACTAGTGAGTGGTCTCGTCTTCATCAATGCATGCCACTATGTGCATCATCACGTTGTAGCTTTAGCAGCTGGGATTTCTGACAATTACTGTGTCTTCTTTCCTAATCAAGTGGCGGTGGGGTAGAGACTTGTTCTGCTGTTGCCACATGCTTGTGTAATTCCTGTGTTTTAATTAAACATCAATCTGAGACGGTGATTAGTGTAGATTTGTATACTAATTTCATCTGTTATGAATGCACTATGATCTAGCTACATACAAAATTACAATAAACACCTTTCGGCATTTTTTCCTTCCTTACACAGTATTCATTGCTTGATTCATTAGGATTCATCGAATTGGCCTTTGATTGCACCCTTGCCTTCTTATGGAAGAGGAAGGGAGCTGCCTGGAGGAAGGTATATGAGTTTTATGCATGGAAATGGAGTTCAGGATGTGGTAATCACTGGTGGGTATCCAACATTAACTGTTTTTTAGTCCACATAATACCTAAACTATGATCACACTATGATAACACTTAAAAAATATAATTACTTTTTATTTATCTAAATTTTCTTACACATTTTAAATCAATAAGAAATAGTTATTAATATAATGGTAAAGTAATTATTATAAGAATTAAAACTTTTATGTTAATTTGAAAAAAAAGGAACTAGCTACTGCATAGCAGAGTTTTGTATGAGCTTATAGAACACACTTGTATTACTTAATTAATACCCATCCATGGATACTAATATCTGTTTAAGTATTTAACTCCTCCACTTAACCATTTTAGTTTTAAGGTATACTTGACCTCTCTCGTACTTACTTTGTGAATACATGTAAATGTATAATATCTTTGTGATATATTTCGATATAGAATTTTAAGAGTAATTTATTTTTATAAAATACTTAAAATATTTTATAATAAAATATGTTGTTTGGTTAATTTTTTTTTTTAATATTAGAGTTTTCTAAAAGTAATTTCATTATTTAAAATTATAGAATTTCAAATTCTATACCTAAAGTACAGATATTCTTGAATTCATATATTCTCTCTTTATATTCTTTCCTCAACTTAATCATGGTAGGGACACTTTCATTAAGATTATTCTATTTAGGAGGATTATTTTAATTGATGTTGACTAACATTTTTTCATCGATAATGATATGTTAGCACTTTCTTTTAGACTATTATTATTTCTCATTCAATATTAGATAGAGTTTTTTTTTTT
>Ga0214545_1005998_pt1 | contig 21496 bp, 10 predicted proteins | sample CNSS4metaG_FD_160064 | JGI IMG/M metagenome (GOLD analysis project Ga0214545, IMG submission 160064) | Root nodule microbial communities from cowpea collected in UCLA plant growth center, Los Angeles, California, USA - CNSS4 | ecosystem: Host-associated > Plants > Roots > Nodule | place: USA...
CCCCCGGATCCTCTTGGGCTTACCAGGCATCCCACCTGCCACCCTCAAACCGGTTGTGTTAGGTCTGCAGCCCAATACACCCCAACCCATCACCCTTCTCCGTCCATTCATACTGGGTGGGTTGTTGTCAGTGGGAATCGAACCCCCAATCTGACCTTTAACACCTCTGGCTCACCAGCAGATGCTACCAGTTGTGCTGCAGCGCAACTGGTAGCATCTGCTGGTGAGCCAGAGGTGTTAAAGGTCAGGTTGGGGGTTCGATTCCCACTGACAACAACCCACCCAGTATGAATGGACGGAGAAGGGTGATGGGTTGGGGTGTATTGGGCTGTAGACCTAACACAATCGGTTTGAGGGTGGCAGGTGGGATGCCTGGTAAGCCTAAGAGGATCCGGGGGTGTTACATTCTCAACACTAAAAAATATCTCTCCATATCATCTTAAATTACTCTCTTTTAAACCAATTATATTACATTTTAAATTGTTTCATTTTACATTAAAATATATTTCATATATTTAAAAACATTTTACAATATTAATGATATAAAAACAAACGTTTATTATGTGTTATGCAAGACTTTCAAACAACGTCACATTCTTTATCATATATAAATTTTTATGGTTGAGTGAAGAAAAAAAGTAGCATAGCATATGATTAGCATGATCAATATTGGTAATATAAGATTTAACTCTTATCAATGTTCAATGATAACTATGCAAAGAAGTTTCTACATTTTATGGGGTACTGATTTCTGCAATAACTTTCACTATTTTAGAAAAAAAAAAAAAACTAAAGGTATTACGTTGGCATGTGGATAACACAATGCAGACACTTTCCTTCCTTCATGAGATTGAAAGCTTTATTAATGTCATCAAATGGCAAGTTGTGTGTTATGTAGTCATCAATTTGGATTTTCCTGCACATTAATCATAATATTAGTAGTTTAGTATATATACTTTTTGCTTAAAAAATATTGTTTTTAAGCATGCATCTCCAGTATCAAACTAAAAAACAACAAAATAATCCAAACTTTTGACAGACCTTAAAATAAAAAGTTGGATTAGGGTGCAAATACCAAATATATATCACATCCCATGCTAAACATTGTAAACTAAGACTTCTTTTTTATAACAGTGATAACAAGAAATTGTCCTCAACTTTATCGTGAATAAACAATACCAGTGAATCAAATCGAAGTAAGAAAGTTCCGCACAAAAGCTAGATTAACACTTTTAAAATAATAAAATAAGAAAGAACGATGAAATTAGCTTATGCAGATAACTTTCTTCATAAAAGTTTTCTCACATTAGCTTTGCAAAGAGCTTATTTTAACTGGTAGGCAAGCTCATTATAACTTATATAGAAAAGTTTATTTCATTTTACTTCCTAAATATTTCTCCTATGAGTTCTTATATAAGATTTTATGACTCTTCAATCATTTATAGACAAAAACATGTACAAGCAGAGCAAGAGTTAGAGAGAGAACTTCTTGAAAACATCATTCACTTTAGACCAATCATATTGGTGTAACACCCTAACCTCAACAATTGTTGAATTAATAGAGTTGATGGCAAACCAGGTGTGCATCAGAGTATAAGTTTTCTTATTAGTGACAACATGGAAGACTAGGTTGGCTGAGTTTTGCAAATCCTAGAAATCTAAAAATTAAACTCAATTTATATCAAATAATAACAAATGAAACCATGAAACCATAAGAAAAACTCTGCAAACTGAAAATTATGTTATATGGCATAGACACATGTTGGCATGGCAAGGGAGTCACGTTTTCAAACTCTCCATCACTCACACAACCAAATCATCACATTCACATTCATTCACCATTATCCTCGTGTCACAAGCATCGACACACAAACCAGGGGAAAGGATTCATCACTCTCGTTCAACATAAGCACCATTCATCACTCACATCTTGATTTACATTCACATTTTCACAAAAAAACCATCACTCAAGCCGAGACAAGCGTTAATTGTTTACCTCTTTCACCATCGCTGTCGGAGCTATGGCAGCCTCCGTCGAGCTCCAACGTGTGTTGCGCCACCACCTTTGCGTGACCGACACTGTCACTGGAATCTGCTCTGTGTCTCCTATGTATCTCTCTTCGTCTTTGTGCTCACCTTCTTCGTCTGACTCGAACTACATGTTCTCCGTCGACTCATCGTTGCAGTGAACCCTAGCGCTAAGCCATTTCGACAATTAGTTGCTTGCGATGTCGAATTAGCAAACCCTTGCCATGGAATATCGTGGATGGGGGGATTGGAAAGGTTTATTACATAGTGGAAGAAGGGTTGTCTTAGAGGCTATGTGAGGTAGATGAAGGTTTAGAGTGGAGGTCTTCAATTAAAAGAAAAGAAAATGACATTTACTCTACAATATTAAAAAATCACAAAATTTACGGAGTTTCACATAAATCCCTTGTATTTACCAGAGGTTTAAAAAAACCTCCATTACTTTATTCGTTAGTAGATGTTACTATAACCTCTGGTACTAAACCTCTGGTAAAATTAATATTTTTTGTAGTGGTTACATATATCATACAAATATTAATAAAGAAATTGAAATGTATCTTACCTATATAAATATGAAAATATTTTATCAAAATTATACTGGAATAAATACATAATACATAATATGAACAAATTAAACTAAAATAAATATGTACATATTTTTTAAATAATATAGAAAATTTTATTTATTTATCTTATATGTATAGCCGTTTTCCCGAGTTGTGTGAGTACGAAGTGAATCACATCTTAATTATTTTAACTAATCATGTGATTTAATTGAGAGTTACAGTTATATTTTCAAAGTTTTTGTATATTTTGAATATAAATAATTATTTTTAAAATAACAGTATCGTCGTATATCTATCGTATCCTATACAGTGCATCATAAGTGATAATATATTGCTGACAAATAATGACGTCAGCAATGCGTGGATTAAAGTTCATCATTCTTCTTTGCCAACTTTCTTCAAACACAAGCAAAGCAATGAGAACAACACTACACAATCGATGGATACATGGCACGAGCACATGAATTCAATGTTTTATTAATGCAGCAACACCTTAGTCCCCTGGTGCTGCACGCAGGGTAACCCCTTTAAACAAAACACACATTCCTAATTAATCATTCTAATCATGCTTATTGTCAGCGCCGCTTTATGCAACGCGTGGAATCGCATATCATTTAACCACTTTTCATTAAATTAAATTTTGAAGGACTCTATACTATGGTACAACAAATAATGTTTTTGTGTTAACATTTTAAATGAATATTATTTGTAGGGTCAAAGTAAAGTCAATGTGATGAGTTGAGTTAAAATAAATATTTTTATTTTATTTTATTTTTTTGTGTTAAAAAAATTGTAATCCATTCAACTTATCACAAAGGCTCAATTACATAAATTTTGACTCATTTATAAAGTTTTGTTCTCTTAACTTATATATTTATATACTAGTATAATCAAACATTGGTTTTATCTCACCAAATATATAAAAATACTAGTTAATAATTAGGTCGCCAACCTATATATTTGAACAAACAAATAAAAATATCTTAAATATTTAAATATATTGTTGAACAACATTTTAATATTTAAAAAATTAAAATATAAAAATATTAATAAAAAATAATAAGTTATTATTCATGAATTACAAATTAATGCACTCTCAATCCGATTATATTTTTAACTTAGAAATATCACTTTGACTGAATTAAGTGAATATCACTTTTTATAAGAAAAATTCATTGATTATATTACTAAGTTTGCCTAAGTTAAATTTGGTTATTAATGAGTTTAAAAAATTGATTAATTTGTTCTTAAACTTTTAATAGTATATAATTTTATTATTTTATTAACTTTGTAACACCAAAAAATCGTTTTTAAACTTTAAATTTAAATGTAAAAACTAATATATATATATATATATATATATATATATATATATATTTGAATTTAGTCGATCTATTAATTTTAACAGTAAAAAAATGATATCAAGGTAAACTTTCAGTATACAAATATCAAAATCATATATTTTAAAAAATTGAATAACTCATTCGTGAATTTGAAAATATAAAGATAAAATACAAGTTTGAAACAAATTATTCCAAAGAAGAAGCATTAATTGCACAATATGTGCCTAAGATCCTGCAATAAAGCTCTTGCATCTTATATATGCTACCATGTAATCATTCCAAGGGCGTAGTGTAGTTTAGTTTAAGAGCTTCTTAATATCCATTTCTTTCTATATAACCACCTCAACTCACTCTCTCTTCAACACCTAGGAAACCAAAAAGGAAAGAGGAAAAAGAACAAGAGAAAAATGTCTTCAGAAAACGCCCTTTGGTTTTTGCTTGCCATTTTCTCCCTCAGTGTAGCCATAACCTTGGCCTCTGACCCTGATCCAGTTCAGGATTTCTGCATACCAAACCCAAGATTTGGTGCCATGAAAACAGCACATGCCATGCACTACATTCTCCCATGCAAGAACTCCTCCGAGGCCACCACCGAAGACTTCGTTTTCTCTGGTTTAAGAGCCTCAGGGACATTCTCAGACACAGGCCTTGCGGTGGTTTCAGCAAGCGCTACAAATTTTCCAGGGCTCAACACTTTGGGCTTGTCTTTTGCACGTGCAGACATAGAAGTCGGGGGCATTAACCCACCACATTTTCACCCTAGAGCCACCGAGCTGGTTCATGTGGTGCAAGGAAAAGTGTACGCAGGTTTTGTTGATTCAAGCAATAGGGTGTTTACTAGAGTGCTTGAAAAAGGAGAGGTCATGGTGCTCCCTAAAGGTCTGGTGCACTTCATGATGAATGTTGGTGATGAAGCTGCTACTTTGTTCGGAAGCTTCAATAGCCAAAACCCTGGTATTCAGAAGGTACCTTCTGCTTTGTTTGGTTCAGGAATTGATGAGGAGCTTCTGCAGAAGGCTTTTGGACTCAGTTCTAAGCAGATTGGGAGCTTGAGGAAAAAGTTTGATCCCAAGACTGCAAGGTAGATCATAACTGCTAAAATGCTTTAGTTTGTCCATTTTAAGGTTTTGAGTTTTCTTGTTTATTCCTTTGTTTCAAACAGTTTTCAACCCCTTCTCCCACTTTTTGTGTTGTTTTGTTATAATACTATATAAGGTAAAGAATATGAAGTGCATCTTGGTCGCACTACCTTGTACTGAAATCTGAAGCAGCAAATATTTCCATCCTCTCTCCCCCACAGAATTAATGACCTAAAAATTAGTAAATATAGTATTTAATAGAGTTGTAAAAATGGGTTAGAATCCGCAAGTCAATCCAGTTTATCACAGAGTCGGGTTGAGTTAATTTTTTTTTACAAATTTCAATATGGGTTGATTCTTGACTTGGCTCACTCGGATTAAATTCGTGATGAACTAGGTTGGGTTCAAATATTTTTGTCTCACGAATAAATGAGTTAGGTTGAGTTGACTCCTGTGGTGGGTCGAGCCGAATCGGACCGATTTACCCACCCATTTTTATAACTCTGGTATTTAATAACAAATTATAATTCATTTGTTGAAGTTATAATAACTATTATCATCTTATACTTAATATAACTACTGGAAAATACTACTTTTGATAGTCTCTAAAAAGTATACTCACTTTACACCCTAATTTAATACTATAACAAATTGAAATTTTAGGTTAAAATTAAAACAATATTTAATTAAATATTATTAATTTGATTTGTAAAGTGGATACTTTTTATTTGATGAGTGTTAACCTGTCATCATGACCTTTATGAATAATAAATTATGTTATCATCTTTAAGACCTGACTCCAATTTAATATATGAACAATTAACACTACATTCAATTCAATAAAATTATAATTGTTTGTATAAGGTGTTCAACTTTTTTTTATCTATCTAATATTCCACTTAGACTAGCACTTAAATAGCCAACAAATGTCTATGCTTCAATTATAGAAAGTGATCACTTAAGTAAATAGAACATGTGTAGTTAAAAAGGTTCTTGTAAAAGAATAAGTTTTGTTGACTTTAATAAGAGCTATATATTATAATTAAAAGTTTAACGTTATACTTAACATAATTTCTAATCCATTAATGTTCTACACAAAAAAAAAGAGAACATTTTTATGTAGTTAGAAAAATGCTTTGAATTTATTCCATTCAAATTATAATTTTCCGTCGATTGATGACAAGGAATAGAGCTCAAGCTAATGTCCAGCAAACTCTTTTTTTTACACCCAACAACTTCAAAAAGCTGTCATAGGCGTTTCTGAAAGAGATGATAGTAATCATAAGACTTTGCAAATTAAAAAAAAAAAAGGTTCAGAAAGCTAGCGAAAGACATTGACAACTGCCAAAACAAGCACACCACATCATTAAGCTTCAAAATCTATAAATTAATGCGAAAGCCACCGTTCTTGTGTTCTTTTATTGGGAAGTGGAGGACGTGGTTTTGATTACAAAAGAGAAAAGTAAAAGGTGTATGCAACGTGAGACAACCAGCAACACGCACGAATTATCAACTCCATTTACTTCTTTCGTAGACTACAATTTTGCTTCTGAATCCTTATGACATTATATATGTTTGGCCTTACACGTGACAAGGAAAAGGGTGCAAGGGATTGGAAACATTGGTGACAATAATTTATGTACATGTTTGCTTTGGATGATAGCTGTTCACTTCAGAGTTTTAGATGTTATATATCGTTATGGACAAAATTTACTAATATGTTGTGTTTGGATGAATTTAACTTAGAAAGGTAATATATTTATTGGACAAATTTAAAATTTTTTATTTTAAAATGATTTGTTTGGATAAAGTAATTAGAAAGAAATTACAAAATTTAAGAAATTTTGAAAGATATTTCAAATGAATAAAAGAGAAGAATTTTGAATAACCTAAAAATATAAGAAATTTAAAATTTCAATCATTTTCACTTCACTCACAAAGGTCCAGTCGAGTTGGTTCAGGCTAAAGACTCAATCGAGTCCGCTTGGGTTGAAGGCTGAATTGAGTTAACTCGAATTGAAGACTCAATAAAGTCGGCCTGTGTTGAAAGTCGAATCGATTCGGCATGAGCCGAAGTTCGAGACGAATTGACCCTAGTTGAAAGTTAAGTCAAATCGAGATGAGTCAAAGGTCAAAATAGGTCAATCAGACTGAAGGTCGATATGAGTCAGCCCAAGTCAAGTGACATGATGAGTTGGCCCAAACCAAAAGTTGAGAGGAGTGGCCTAGACCAAAGGTCAAGACTAGTTGTTGCAGATCGAAGGTCGAGTTGAGTCAGCCTGGATCAAAAGTTGAGAGGACTCGGTCTAGGTCGAAGGTTGGGAGAAGTAGGTCTAGGTCGATGGCCAAGATGACTTAGCTTGGGCTGAAGGTCGAGATAACTAGGTCAGGATCAAAGGTTAGGACAACTTAGTCTAGGTTGAAAGTTGAGATGAGTCGATCTAGACTGAAGGTTAAGACGACTTGTCCTACACTGATGGTCATGACGAGTTGCACCAGGCTGAAGGGTTGACAGGTTGGTGTAGGTTGAAGATTGAGCCAAGTCGACCAAGGTCGAAGGTTAAGACTAGTCGACCCAAGACGAAAGTTGAGTCAATTTGGTCTTGGTCAATGGTCGAGACGAGTTGGCCTGAAGTGAAGGTTCAGTCAAGTTGACCTGGCACAAGGACGAAGGTCGAACGAAATCAATTGGGTCAAAGGTTAATCCGAGTTGGTCCAGACTAAAGGTTAAAACATTTTGGCCTAGACCAAAGGTCAAGACAAGTTGGCTCGAACCATAGGTCAACATGAATTGGTCAGGCCCCAGGTTGAGATGAGTGTGTGAAGGTTGAAGTTGAAGTCAATTCGACAAAGGTTAAAGCTTAAGATGAGTTTGCCCAGATCAAAGGTCAACCTAATTCTGTGCAAGCTAAAGGTTAAGCCAATTTAGACTGAAGATTAGAAGGAGTCAGACTGAAGATTAAAACGAGTCGTCTCGAATCAAAGAACGAACTAAGTTAATTCAAATCGAAAGATAGAGTTAAGTTATCTTAATAGTTTAAAAATATAATTTTTTCTTAAAAGAGAAATTAAATTTTTTTATCTAAAATTAAAATTAAAATATTTCAATTATTTCATTTAAACAAAAATATTTGAGAAATAAAGAAAATTCAAGTAATTCAAATACCAATATTTCAATTATTTGGAATTATTAAAATCCACCATCCAAACACAAGTTACGGTTTAAAAAAATTTAATGTGTTATTCAATAATAAAATTATCGTTTTTCATAATAATTATCTCATAATTTATATCATCAATCATATTTTTTTAGAAAGATATACTTTAACAATTAAATTTTAACAACTATTTTTACGATCTGAACTCATATTCTCTGAATGACTTTTCATTTTCCTATTTTCTTATATTCTTATATTCCAAAACCAGTCGAGTTGTAAAAAAAAATTTCAAGATTTAGTTGTTACAGTATCATTTTTTTTTAACTAGTTAAAAGAGTAAAATTATTTGATTCGATAAAGGCAGAAACATTAAAATATTGTTTTAGTCTCTACCTTAATTTCTCTTTCTTTTGATCGTCATTAGTTGTGTTAATCTGGGCCACAATTTCCTGTATGTACATTTTGAAAGTTGAACACGATTACGAAGTAAATCATAAGAGTTTTGCGTCCTGCACCCATGATTACAATCTGCATTTCCATGTTCAAAACAAAAACATTAAAATGCCTTTTCTCTCCCTGTACCATGTCGTTGTCGTTGTCGCTGCTTTCAATCAAGTAAAAGCATTGTAAGTATCACTTTCGAGATAGTTATTCTAAAAATCAATCAACTTAGTGAATAATTCACATTATAAAACAGAGTTTTGCAATCTATACATTCTATTTTCACATATTATACACCAATTACTAAAATGGCAGAAGCTAACATGGTCCAACTTTTAAGACAAACGCGTCCAACCATAAAGACAATTACTTTGCAGAGAAAGATTATGTAAGTAGCAATATTTAGAATATAGCAGTTTGGACCTAATTATCAATCATGAACATCGTCATAGTATTCATCTCATCAAAAAAAGAATTTTGCCAAAGGAAAAACTGCTCAATGTTCATGTTTCCATTGTGTCAACTTGAGAATAACTTAGTGAGGTTTTAGAGAAATAAACCAGCTTCTGTAAAACAACTTCCCACATAAAAGAACAAGGTTCATACAATTATTAAGTAACCGGATCTCTCCTTACCATTAAGTGCACTCAATGTTTGTCAAAGTTTATCATACATCATTCTTTTCAACAGTTTGAATTCTCCAAAACTGAGATGTCAAATGCAAAACTGATCTGAGATAGACAGTGATCAATATAGAAGAAGCCTACTTCGCACGTAAAAGTTTCTTAATGATGGTGTCACTCATACCATCAGCAAGAGGAAACAAATGACCAGAACCTGGAACTTCGTGATAGATAATCCATGGAAGCTTTTGCACTATGTATCGTTGCAGAGTAACTGAAACCATTGCATCATCATCTCCTTGCCAAATATGAACAGAAACTTCACTATTTGGAAATGGATTTTCAAGATCAAGGGGACTGTATTCCCAGTTACTGAATCCGATATTTAAGTCACGGTGGACGCTTTCATAATCACCTTGCTGTCTTATCTGTGCCTATGGAAGCAACACAAAAACAACTTTATAAATTTCTATCACGAATTGAAGTAAGAAACTAAGAGATTACACAGTAGAACATGCTCAGTTAAAATGAGGCTAATCAAATTCAATGGCTCGGTAATCAACCACTTTTCAAATGAACCAAATTCCAGAATAAGTTCTTATGAGTGGATGAAATTTGAAAGCTTTCCACAAGGGTTGCTTATAGAAGTGAAAACTTGGTTTACCATAGATGTATGACTGTGAAATTAAATATCAAAACAAAAGGACATGCTAACGAAGCATTATCAAGTGAAACAGTGTAAACAAGGAATAACTTGTCTTGGTTCAACACTATCATACAAAATAAACGTCTTTTCACAGTGTTCTGGATAAACTACATTGATCCAATGATGTCACTGTGCGGTGCTTCAACAAGGAAATAACGTTGTAGAATTTCCACATCCCATAATTACAATGGAGCCTTCAAAATTAACTTAGTTACTGTGATCAATCACAAATATCAAGACAACTCTTTTAAGACATTATACATGAAAACAATGGGGGAAGTTATTCATGGATGCAGGGAGAAGAGTAACAAACGAAAATTAATAACATGAAGATTGATTTAACTGCTATGCCAAGTTAAACAGGTCACAGTGGAAACGTGCTCTAACAATTGCCTGTTGCTTAGGTAATTTTGAAGATAACAGAACAAGGATCGTAGTTATCCAAAAGGAGCAATGCCCCAAAGCCTGAAGCAACAAAGTTCTTTTTGCTTCTCTGATAACAAATTGTTTCAGAATATTTCTTTTGCAAACCATGTACTATACTTTAAATTGGAAGATTTATCATGTAAACAGATATCAAGTTTTAACCAGTGATTTTATTCTGTGCTATTCGTGGATAAAGGCTAAGTTTTTCCATCATAAATCAATGTTATTTGATTGATTATTACAAAATGCGTCAAACTATAGTTAACAATTATACAAGGTTAACACTTGAATAGCTATATATTCTATATATGTAAAGCAGCACAAAAGAAACAAAAAAAGTTTGTAAAACTTTAGCAGTGAATTTTCAGGCATTTTTCCAACGACTGTCCATTCATGAATAGCATGAATTAAACCAAATATTTCTATTATAAAAAATGGTATTGTTTAGAATCCTAATGCTTGCCTATAAATGTTGTCTATTCCAAATTGATACCAACATAATGTATCAATAATGATCAGAGTTTAAATACTCCTGTCCTGTCTATATTTTTGTCTAAAATATATCTTAATATCTGTAACCAAAGACAAACTGTTGTCGCTATTAATTCCAAGAGCCATGAAACTACTTTTATCAGTATAACATCAAAAACAAAAACACGGAGTACGAGTACAGAGAATTCAGAAAAATCAGGCGGTGAGAATTGTATACGACCAGCTTAAAATAATGCAAAAGTTCACATGAAAAATTAAACAATTAGAAAAACTTAAAAAACACTTTCTGTTGGAACTTGGAAGTCAACATCCCAAAGTGAACTGCATTCAGCAAAAAACCACAATTTTGTAATCACATAGATGTTGGATACTTACTGCATAACTTTTTCTATGGGTATGGGACATCTTAGCCAGAATTTCCTTGTCTTCACGAGAAAAGATATGTGGACTCCCAGAAATTACACCAGATCCAGGGAACCACTGTTGAGTGTTCCACCAGTAAGTTAGCCACGGCGCGTAGTGGGCAACACGAAGGGCCCATTGGTCTTGTATGTTTTGTTGGCGATAGGCTTCCGTAGTTAAGTTTGCAGGAAAACCAGGCCACCAGTAGTTGATAACTGGGGCAATGAGTACCACGCCTTCCAACCTGTCAGCATTGAAAAAATAGTTTTGAACAGAGGTTGACAGCTGTATGTATCTCACACCAGTAACATGTATATGAAAGCAAGCATACGTGAACACAACAAAACAGCTAATAATGCAAAAAGAAATATTATTAGTGAAATGTTTTGAAACAACTTGTGCTTACAAAACTAAAAACATCCTGAATAAGTCATACCTGTGAGGTATGTATTTAACACAGTTCCAAACAATTTGTCCACCCATAGAGAATCCCGCTACATAGAATTTGGACCCCAACATTAGCTGATCTGCAAGCTCTTCTATATCTAAAGCAATGCTTTTTAATGTACGATTTGGATCAGGATCACTTTCCCCATAACCAGGTCTGTCAAAAGAGAGAATGTAGATCCCCATCTCCTCAGCAATACCCTGGAAAAATCCATCTTAAATATAATAGTACAAACAACAAAAGATATTAGAGAATGCTATGAAAGGAAGAGAAATGTAATATCGGTAATTACAGGTGATAGTTTTTCAGCAAGCACGGCATCATGCCTGCAATTGTCAAAACCATGAACATAGATGATTTTGTAAACGGCTTCATCTTTTGGAACACCATTCTCTTTGTATGCCAAATGCCTTCCATCTCTTAATTTGATTCTTGGTGCTGTTATAGGCGGTCCATCAGGGGTGCCACATATCTTGGGAGGGGGAGGTTGAATAACCTTATAAGCCCATGCTAGAAACCCGATAAACAACACTGCTAGTGCTGTTCCAAGAATTCCTGATAGATTGAGATGCCAAATTGAAAAAGCAGATAAATACAAGTTAAAGCAAAAAGATTAAGAAACAATTTGCAGTCAACAAGTCAAGCATAAGAATGCCAAAATAAACTTATTAATTACCCTATGCTCCAATACAGGCAAGACTAGCTATAAATCTCTTATGCCAACAAGGGTTGATTCAGTTGGCAATAATCAAAGCAAGTTACTTACAAATGCTTAGGTTAGACTCCTCCTACCATTAATCCCATCAACTTCAGCTTACTAATAAATTAGTGTCTTACTAAAGAATAGAAATGAGAAAAATAAAAAATGACCAACTCCATTGATAACTAACAAGAATCTAACCACAATACATAGTCGTTGTAAATATTTATTTACACGAACAATTACCAATTTAGCATGTACGTACGGTACAATTTATCTTTTATAATAGATATTTTCGAGGTTATATCTAGAAATACCTCAGATTGGTTAATCCTGCAACAGGTTTTATACTGCCAGTACATAAAAATTAAACTTAACTATAAAATTATATGCATACACGAGGAAAGGAATATAAAAATTATAAGCAACTAATAACTGTCCAGGTTCAATGCAAGCAATAACTATTAAGTTGAAACATAATGAAGGGTTCAATTTAGGTGTCCAAACAAAGCAATCTACATCATCTATACCATAAAAAACCAGAATTCTTCACCCCAATTAAAACAAAATGCTAGGAAAGGCTTATCATTCTCAGGTCTAACAAAAGATGCAGCACGACCCAGATAGTTTTTATAACTTGAAATTCGATAGAAATGAAAGTGTGATGAAAAGTTGAAAGGAATTGCGAAAAGGGACCTGATGGGAGTTGTGAGGAATTGGATTTCTTTGCCCTCCTGGTGTGAGCTCGAGCTGATGCAGCAGAAATTTTTCTGTTCACTCCGGTGGCCATGGTGAGAGATGAAAGACCCACAAACGGAAACACCAGGGAAAGTTTCAACTTGAATGATTAAATTACAGTGCGGAGATCTAACATGACCTACAAGAGAAGAAGGTTAGAAAGCTAGATGGACTTTTAAGACAGGCGATATTATTAATGTAAGCTGTGACTATTTTTTTCATGAAATAAACTGTTTTCTTTTTCCTTCTAAAAAATAAAAATAATGTTATAATTTTCTTTCCACATATACAGACCAGATCAAAGATTAAACGAAAATACTTATTTTGATAAATTAAAGGTTTAATATTATAATTCGTCTCATGTTGTTAAATTAATCTCAAATCTGTTTTATTATTTGTAAAAACTTGGATTTTTTTTTTTAACGGATAAATGTAGTTAACTTGACAATTATTTGATAAACACACTAAATTATCAAGTTGTTAATATATTAAAGTACAACTAGTCACGTAAACTTGTTATACAATTATTTAATTAGAAAGAGAATAATTTATAAAAAAAATTGAATTTGAAATTACAAGAAAAGATAATAATTGGAAAGATTTTAATAAAAATAACAATATAATATATATATATATATATATATATATATATATATATATATATATATATATATATATATACACTAGTGTACACATACATTATTGTATTTATGTATACGTATTTTATAGAATTGGTGATAATAGTATAATATTATTAAGTTAATATATAAAATAAAGTGAAATGAATAAAAAAATTAATTGTTGATGAATAAAGAAAAGAAAAAAAGATAAACAGTTTTGTAAAAAATAAATAAAAATAACCATTAATTTTAAAAAATTTAATAAATAATTATATTATAGAAAATAAAATTAGTATTATAAAATATAAATACAAAAAGAAAAAATCCTTATATATTATTATAGATGATTAAAACTTAAAAGATATCAAAGTTCGACTCGACTTGAATGAAATTTGTCATATAATTCACTTTTATCCTCAATTAATAGTTTCAATTGCTCTTTTAATTTAACTATCCACTGATACAATTTGACATTAGTGCCTTAGTGGTGAAATCTTAGATTATTTAAGGGCGATTTTAATTGTTTGATGAAATTTATTAAACAATGAGCATTAAGCCCTTCAAAATATTGTCAGAGGATCATCCTAATCTAAAATAAGGTTTTTCAAGTGCAATTATGAAATTATTATCGAGAATGCTGATAAATGTTTAAGATTACCGTTTAAGAGGTCTAATTAATGAATATTAAATTTTGTAAAAATTTATAGATAAATATATTATATGAATTATAATTTTAGTAATTATTTATGTATTTTTATTTCATTTAAAAATAATAATAAAATAATAATATTTTAATGTCGGTAAAAATTAAAATATAATTAAATATAAAAAGAATTAACATAAAATAAAATATTATTTATTTTTTTAATATAGACAATATTATGTTAATTATTTTTTAATTTAAAAAATAAATAATATTTTATTTTCTATTAATTTTAAAAAAATTACGTTTAATTATATTTTAATTTTTAACAATATTAAAATACATTTATTATTTAATTATTTTTTAACATTTTTGTGTGTAATAAAAAAAATTATCAATTATAAATATATAACTATTATGGATATTTTTGTTCTTTGAATTAAATTAAAATATATTAATAATTGTTAAGTTCAAAATTCATTTAATATTTTAGTGTTATAAAATAAAGCGGAAAGAACAATAGATAATATAGAAGAGAAGAAACAATAGAGAATAGATAATAAGAGAATAGGGAGCAAATCATCTGTATATTATTATTCATAGAAAGAGTCCTATTTATAGATACAACATGTACTCCATAAAGAAAACAAACCAACGTAGTTAATAGTTAATATAAATATTTATATAAAGAGTAATGAATCATATGAGTATCAATCATATGAGTAAATGTATCAAATTAATGGATAATCATTAATTCATAACACTCCCCCTTGAGTGTCCATTGATAAAAGAATGTGCCTCGTTAAAACCTTACTAGAAAAAACCCTTTGGGATAAAAAAAAAACTGAAGGAAAAAGAGTACAACATTTTGTATTCTTTAATACAATATTGTTCATCACATATTTTATTTCTACCCCTCGTGTAAACTTACATCATTAAAGTAACGGAGTCCGAACTTGTGAATCATTTGCTCAAAAGTTCTTCTTGGCAAAAAATTCATAAATAAACTTGTCATATTTTCACATGAATGAATTTTTGGATATCTATATCATCCTTTCAATTGAACAATACACTATTATCTTCATATATGGTTGTTGATTCCATCTTTGTCAGGGATAGTCCCAAGTTTTTTGCACATGTTGAATTATAAACCTTAACCAAACATATTCACAACTTTCCTCATAATTCTGTATGATTAGACGATGTTGCTACTATGGTTTGTTTCATATACCTTCATGAAACCATTATGCTACCACATGTGAACAAACATCTTGTTTGTGATCAACCATTGTGACATTGTGAGAATATGTAAAATAACATGCATATACATAACCCATTGGTCTGAATCTGAATCATTTGGATGGAAGAAGCTCATATTTGTAGTACTCTTAAAGTAACGAAGTATATGTTTTACTTCAAACCATTTTCTTCTTGTAGTTGAAGAACTATATCTTGCTTAACAAATTTACAGCAAATGCAATATTAGATCGAGTATAATTAGGAAGATACATCAGTGTTTCTATGACACTAAGATATGGTGCTTCTGGACCAATAAGATCTTCATCATTTTCTTGAGGTCTAAGAAGAGTCTTTATCAACATCTAACGACCTCACAACTATTGAAGTGTATAATAGACATGAGTTGTCCCTTTAGAACATTTTAAGCACCTTAATTATATAAGCCTCTTGACGTATAAAAACACCTTTATTTAAATACTCAATTTCTAATTTCAAATAAGACTTTGCCCTTCAAAGATCATTCATCTCAAATTATTTCTTTGAGTAATCAATTGCCTTTGTGAACTCATTAGGAGTTCTAACGATGTTTATGTCATCTACATAAACAATAATTATGGCAAATTCATTTTTCAGATTTTTTTCATATAAATACAAGGAGAAATAGGGTCATTTTTATACCCTTCCTTTAACAAGTACTCACTAAGACGATTATACCACACACGTCTTGATTGTTTCAATTCATAAAGGGACTTATTCAATTTTACTGAATAATCCTCTTTAAAATTTGCATTGTTAGGCAAATAAAATCCTTCAGGGATTTTCATATAAATATGATTCTCAAAAGAACCGTACGAATAGGTTGTAACATAATCCATTAGATGTAAATGCAAACCTTGTTGTGCACTTAGGATAATCGAATATTACAATGTTGTTGTATCCAATAATAGTGAATATGTTTTTTCACAAATCAATACAAGGTTTTGTGAACAGCCTTGAGTAACCAATTGTGCTTTGTATCTCATCATTCTTTATTTTATTTTTGCCCAAAAATCCATATGTACCCAACAGGTTTCACACCTTCAAGTGTGTGAACTATAGGTCCAAAAATCTTTCATTTGGTAAGCAATTATGCTTCTTTGCATATTTTCATTTTGGCCAATCATGTCTTTGTCGACAATCTTCAATGATCATTGGTTATTGATGCTCGTTGTCATTCATAGCATTCATCGCTATATTATATGTAAAAGTTTCATCAATGTTGACTTTATTTTGGTTCCATATTATATGATTCATGACATAATTTATTGAGATCTCATCATTTTCAACCATTTCAGGTACTTGAGGTTCTTCTGAAACTGAACCATTAATTATGTCAAATGACTCTTTTGGGATTTCCACCTTTTCGATTAGGTCATCTTGCATTTTAGCTCCCTTTTCTCATTCAAGAGTTTTTATCTTTGGAACCAATAGGCCTACCACGCTTCAAACGTGTCTTTGGAACTAACAAGCCTACCATGCTTCAGGCGTGTTATGAAATAATATCCTTGAAAGTTAATAAGTTTCTATTCAACTTCTTGATAGAAGTATAATAGCTCTTCTAGAGCCTTCAAATATATTTGTAGTATTATAAATAATACTAACATTTATGTCTCGCATTATCAAACAAGAGAAGAATTTATTACTCTTGATAATTGTATAAATTGTTGTATTATCAATAAGACACATAATCTTTGGTACTAGTGTCAACATTCGTTCTTCATATAAACGTAAATATCAATATGATTTTTTTAACACTCTTATAATCAATGAGGTGATCAATGCTTCCATTTGTTTTAGCAAAGAAAATAATAATATCAAGATGAGTAGTATCCATATGGTCATAATCAGAATCACCATCTTCATAAGCAAAGTGTGTTTATATGTTCTTCTCATTATTTGTAAGATGCTTTGGTGTACAATGAGTACAACTCAAATGACCTTTACCACCGTAATGATAATATATACTTTCATCTTTTTGTCAATATTTTCACATTTTTTCCTTTTCCCTTTTTCACATTATTGTGTCACTTCTGGTGATAAAATGTGGCTTTAAAATTTTCTTTATAACTATGTCCATAATCAATATCACTATCATGATCATGAAAATATAAATCAAATGTTGCTGCATTCACTTCTGGAAATGAAGCATAACCAATTTGGACATGTTTCATGATTTTCTATCAAAAGTTCATTGCTTTGTTCAGCCATACAAAGGCATGAAATAAATTCATAATATTTATTGTTGCATTCACTTCTGTGAATGGAGCAGATTAGGCGGATCTCATGATTTTTCATCAAAAGCTTTATTGCTTTGTTCAGCCAGCCATACATAACATTAAAAGAGAAAAGTTCAAGACAAAGAATACAAAGGAGTGCTTCTACGCGCGCGTGTGTATATATATATATATATATATATATATATATATATATATATATTTTTTTATGTGTGTTTATATGGTTATGTTTTTATATACGGTGTCTAGTCCTAAATCTATAATATTGAGTTGTGTTTTTCCTTCGTGACTTGCTTAGAGACTCTTTTAATCAAGCAATAGCAACAATGTTGTTCATGTAACCCTAATATTTATGATTTATTGTATCACTAGTTTGGTACAATGCATACACATGGACCGGTTTTTTTCTTTATAATTAATATTTTTTATTATAAAAAATATAGGATTAAATATGTTTTTATCCTTAACTTTCAGTGAAAATTGAAATTAGTTTCTCTTTAAAATTTTGACCTAATTTGGTCCTGAATTTAATCATTTTAATTAAATTTTGTTAAGTTTATATGATATTTAAAATATGTTTTATGATAATATTTGAGTTGATATTGAAATGAAAATGTGTCAAACGATGTAAAATTTTCAAATACTATCATAAAATGCGCTTGAAATGTCAGATAAATTTACCAAAATTTGGTTAAAAGGACTAAATCCACGCATTTCTACAGATAAAGGACTAAATTGGTCAAAAATTTCGAAAAGGGACTAAGTTCAAATTTCACTAAAATTTCAGGGATAAAAAACATACACTACCGAAAAAATGGTTTTTAGTGCCATTAATTTAGCGGCAGTTTATTAAAATGCCACCATATTAAAAGAATTTTAAAAATTTATATAGTATTTACAGTTGGTTAAAAACCGACGAGATATTTTAACATGTATTTTTAAATAATTGTTATTTTTATGGCAAAAGTATTTGGGATTTGGTAGGTAAATCAGTTAATTGGCGCATCTCCATCATAGAAAATTTTACAAAGTTGATTTTATTCTTTTCGTACGTCATTTTCTCTTATGCTGGAAAGTATCTTTTCTTCTACGAATCCATCCTCTATCGTGGTAGCCATTCTTGTAAGCCATCTCTTCTCTTCACGCATTTTTCTTTTTCTAAGTGTTTTTCTTGTTTTTTATGATGATTTTTCCTTCTTGTAAGATATTAGATATTTTTCTTTTCGAATCATTTTTTTTTTAAGTTTCAACTTCTCTTAATCCCTAATTTCAATCACTGACATTTTGTATTGGTTTCGGGGAAAGCTCAAGAACGTTGTTGAGGTTTTCCATTTCTCCTTCTATTCGCTTTCAATTTCCTATCTATATCCATTTCATTTCTCTTTTCCTCTTTCATTCTCTGTATTCTGCTACTTTTTCCAAATTCATTTCCCTCTAATTTCAATCTAAAGTCCTTCTCTTGCTTATACTTTTTTTGTTGCATGTATATCAATACCCTCAAAATTTCTCTTACAAATAATAGTAATCGTATGTAAACCAAACCGTGAAATTCACGTCTACATTGTTTATTATTTTTCGTCGAGGCTTTTTTTTAATTAAAAATTAGTCACTGGAGAATAGTGTTTTAGTGTTTTTCATTTGAGAAGCTGAATGACGTTGGTGAGGAACTGGAGCATGTGGTGACGAAAAATTTTAGAAGTTGAGATCTTTAGTTGTGGATCAACAATTGCTTCTTCCTCTATTGGCAATATGAGGTTTATTGAATTCATTAATTTATTGTCGTGTTAGTTTCCAGCTTATCTTTTTAGTGTTTGAATTTTAGATTCTTTATTTCATTCTTTTTGAATTTTTTTTTTCTTAATGTTGTTGAATGAAATTTAGTGGTTGCTTGGTGTTTAGGTACCTACATCCCATAACTAAGGGTGTTTATGATTTGTTGCTCTTTTTTTGCTCTTTGTAGATACTGAATTGGTGAAGGGAAAGTAAATTGGGAAAACAAATGGAAGAACTTCCACCAAGGAAGTTTGTCGATTAAAAACACGTGAGTTGTAGATCTAAAATTCGTTTGCTATATTTGATTATTATTTGTTCTGGACAACTAATTTTTACATTAATCATATTCTTTGGATTTGGGGTGAGTGCTTATTATTAAGTGCTAGAAATTGTTGGTTCTTTCAAAAAAATTGTATTGCAGTGTTAAGTAGAACAAACAGTTTTTCTTTTTATTTTTGGAGAATAGTTGAGGATTTGTGTTTTAGTGTTTAAGTTAATGTTTAGTTTTTAATTTGTAGGTTGGTGCCTCGCTAGAGTCACTTATCAAAGGTGCAATGCAATTTTCTCAAAAATATAATATCAAAGGTACATGATAGGTGGTATTCTCTTCTCCATGATCTTGTAGTTTCTGCAGAAATTTATGAAAGTATGACAAACTTTGAGCCATTGAAATATGGTATGTCATTTCTGTAGAAAATATATATCTTCTGGTTAAAGTTTAGTATCATATCAACATGTGGAAAGTAAGCAAGCTGCCATGAGGCCGCAACGGGGTTCCAATTCTTGTATTTTAGTGAGTTATTGATGCACATGGAGCATTTGCCATTTTATATGGTCACCACTCAAAGCATTATATTAAGAAACCAGAGGTATTTGTGCTTGTAAACCATTGAAATATCATTCAAACCCTAGTGTTTAGTACACAAGGTAGGCTCATTATTTCTCTCCTTAAAACATTTCTTTATAAAATAGATGCCAATATTGTTATACCGTTCTTGGAGCTTATTTCAATTCACAAACCACCTAGGTTAAAACTTTGCAATGTTTGCTCTCTATTGAACGATAGCACATGCATGCACCAACCTTATTAAAGCCAGATGCTATAATTAAATTTGGAATATCAACTCTGTATACATATAATTGTTACAAACTAGGCACTAGGAAGTATGGAAAAATCAATGTTCTAATTGCTGCAGTCTAAAATTATGAGGTTAAATATGATGGATGTTGAAACTTATCATAATATAATTTGCTTTAATCTGATGGAAGTTGTATGTGCAATGTTCATAATGTTGCAGTTCGTTTGGTCTGGATGATCAAAATTTCAAAATGAGCTTTTTTCATCTAATGTCTCAGATCCTGGACAAGTCCATTTCTTCACACGCCCACATGTTTGATTTCCTTTCATTTTATATTTGAAGATATTGATGTTTATGGTATTCATGACTTAGAAAGATTGCCAAAGTTATCTATGATGTAGAAGAGGTGTTATGACTTTGGCAAGTGTACCAAGTCGCCCAAGTAGTAACCGGTAAGACCGGGATATCGTTTCCCAAGAGACTCGTGTATACTAATTAATTGCGTAATTAGTGACTAATTTAAACTAATGAATAAATCCATATTTTGAGTTTCAGCGTATGAAGTTAAACTTTGCATAAATAATTAAAATTAAACTTTGGAAGTTAAAGGCACTTAGTGAATGGAAAAGATTAGAAATGATATGACTTGATATTGCCGGGGTTAGAATTCACCAACTATGCTCTCATGCAACTACAATTTAACATCCTCTTCATTAATA
>Ga0214545_1006000_pt1 | contig 21495 bp, 13 predicted proteins | sample CNSS4metaG_FD_160064 | JGI IMG/M metagenome (GOLD analysis project Ga0214545, IMG submission 160064) | Root nodule microbial communities from cowpea collected in UCLA plant growth center, Los Angeles, California, USA - CNSS4 | ecosystem: Host-associated > Plants > Roots > Nodule | place: USA...
AACACCTTCCCTACGTGTAACCGACTCCCGAATCCAAAATATGGTTTTTCGCAGACTTGTCTTATCTTTATGGTTTTCCATAGTTTTCCATAATAACTATGGTGGCGACTCCTAAATCTTTTTTAAATCCGTTTTCTTTTTCGATTCGCCTTCCCGTCGCGATTCCGGTTGCGACAGAAGTAACAGTAAGAAAAAAATTATTAAACCAACTTCGTGAAGCCTATTTAAGACCATATGTGGATTTGTTTAACCTAGATACTAAGGGTTGATTAGTGGTAAAAGAACAATTATGATTATATCCTTGAGGAATGTTAACAAATTTTCTTCACTAAGAATACCATTTAAAAAATATTGTTTGTCAAGTTATGCAAGATTCTACTTTTTAGAAGTAGTAATAGAAGCAAGGAGTTTAAGGGTAGAATTTTTTTTTCTACAAGAGAAAGGGTTTATTAAAAATCAATACCAAATTGTTTAGAAAAACCTCTATCAACAAGTCTCATCAAATCCACCTGCAACATCATTTGCTCCCATGTACCGCGTACATGATCATCACCAAACACAAGTAGATAGGGTGAGCTAATAGAATAAATACATATACATACAACACAACAAAGGAATTCCATCCTTTGATTCAATAATACATGGCCACCACCATGTTAACCGTGTTCTACGTCTTCTAGTGAGTACCTCAAGAGGTCTTGTTGTCATACCTATCGGCCACAACCGATAGAGCACGTGCGGGAACCATGCTATGGATCACACACCGTAACGCCAGGTGGAGTTCCCAATACAAATATAGTTCGTAAAGTCCCAAGACTACCAAACTCGTCAGCTAATTATTGAGGAGGACAATCTATCTGGACCCATCCGTACTAGCCACAACCAGCACCTCACACCAGCAACACTCACTAACCCGAGCCACAACTCAAGAGTTCCTTATGTTCATCCACCATCTCGAGCCACAACTCGAGGGATGTCATTCTGAGCCACAACTCAAGGAATGTCACGTGCTTAACCCCTATCCCGAGCCACAATACTCTATCACCAACAGAATTACCAATCCAAGATTTCCTCAATTCAAATTGTGTTAATAGTCATTATTAGTATCATTTATTCCCAACTCAATCATATGCCTTCTATTAATGATATGAACCCCACTTGCCATAAAATTGAACCACTATTGATATCAACCCAATTCTCCATGATTCAGATTACCTCAAGATATTAGTCTCTTCTAAGGTCTAACAAGTTTACTTGGATTCATCCTATTTATTATATATATTTGTATGAGCTCTTACTTCCCAAACCACTAGCACATTTGCAATAAATTCCCTATATTATCTGACTAGTCACTCAAAATCACCATTTACACTTCACTGAATATCACTCTATAATCCCTACGCCTATTGCATTATAGAATCCCTCACTTCACAAAATAATGAATTTAATTCTCCCTTCTCAATTGTACAAGTTCTCTCCAAGGCCTATATCTAAGATACTGTCTCCAACCCTGCGCTTATTGAGCACCTAACTTTCCAGGATCACAAAACCATCACAACCCTCGTAAATACGTGAAAATCCAACCTTCTGAGATGGCACCTGGCGGCAAGCCCCGTGCCACCAAGCGGTGCAAGTAGTTCTGGAAATTTTCCCTAGAATTTTAGTAGCTGCAAGGACCCTCTCTCATTTCTCCAATGCTTTTCTCCGCATTCCTTAGTTGTTTCGCACTCAAACATAATAATCGTGATACAATATTCAATTTTAACTATCTCCACCAACAATTCAAGTGCAACTAACAACCCTTACTCTCAATTTATCAAAACCCCCCAAATTTCAACTCTAAAAGACAAAGAAAATTTGCAATGGGGATAGACCTAAAGCCTTCACTTTTACGGAAGACAGGATAATATAGTACGGTAGTAATGGGCAGAATAAGTAAAGTAGGCTGGCTGGCGGGATAGAGGGAAAGGGAAGTTTTTTCAAATAAAGAATAAAATGAAACCTTACCACAATACGACCATCGGGGGATGAAGATATACCATAAAGCACATGAAATTGATCTACTAGATGGACTAAGAGGGAATAGACGGGAAGCAAGCATGGAAGCACTCAAGCTAAAGCAAATGCACCTTACGACTAATATAATTCTATGATTATATTATCACTTAACATGATCGAGCATATTATAAAAAACAATAATAAATTAAATAAGTCCTTTCACACAAGGAAATACTCTCAACCATTTGAGCTAGTACTTTTTCACGTCACACCAATCAATATTAAATGTCATAAAGGCTCCCACTACCTGCATTTATTAGTTAATTATTTATTTAATTAATTAATTTTCACGGGTCTTACAAAAATGTTTTCATAAAAGTGAATGTCTTTGGAAAAAATCTTGTTAGTTTGAATATCAAGCAGTTTATAAGTCTTATAATTAGGCGGTACCTTAAAAACAGAACACCAATAACTCTATGACTGAATTTACATCTTTGTGAAGAAATAGTAGAGGCATAACATAAAGAATAAAAATTATACAACAAAATTAGGAATTTTATCAAACAAAATCTCATAAGGAGATTTATTGCCTAAAATAGGAGTTATAGCGTGATTCATAGTAAAGTTAGTAGTCTTAATATAATCATCCAATATATAAGAGGAACATTTGACTGCAACATTAAAGTGCGAGCAATATTAAGAATATAAAGATGTTTATGTTCAACAATACTATTTGGTTAAGGTCTTTCAACACAGGAATATTGATGTATCACAACTTTAAGGGAGAAAAAATATTTAAAAGATAATTCTTTAGCGTTATCCAAACAAGAATCTTCAATTTTATTGTTAAATTGAGTTTCAACATAAGCAAAAAAATAGGATCACATGCAATCAATCACTTTTGTTTTAATAAAATAAACCAAGATAAAGTGACATTTGTCATCAACAATTGTGAGAAAATAACAATAATTATTATAAGTGGTGGCATGTAGGACCTCAAATATCAACATGAACAAGGTCAAAAAACTGTGCACCAAATTTAGTATGACTCGAAAAAAAGAATTTATTTTGTTTTAAAAGATGACAAGTGTCACGATGAAAAGAACGATCATGACAGTCAAAAGAATTTTATATACAAAAGCAGGAAGACGACCTAATCTTTTGTGCCATATCTCATATGAAAAAAAAATTACATGAAGAAATAAAAGTAGCACGAGAATAACATGGAGTCAAATCCATAACCAAAGGTCGCACAAGAGTTTAGCAATGCCAATCATCTTATGTGTTTGCAAATTTTGTAACAAAAAAAAATTAGGTTCCATAACAAAACGAAAAAGATTAGTAGCAACTAAAGGATACATAATTTAAACAAAAATTAGAAATGTATAGAACATTATGAAGTTGAGTTTGATACTACCAATACCTTAAACTTTAACATGCATGGAATTAAGAAGTGACACATAAGAATCCAAAACAATAGTATAAGAATGATAAAGATTTGGAAAATAATAGATACGCGAGGTAACACCAAAATCTAAAATCCAGCGAGAAGAATTTTTTAATTGAAGAGAAATTGTTATTTGTAATTACATTAGAAGCAATAACTTGAGAGGTAGTGTCAGATAAAATTTTTGTAAAAAGAAAATTGATAAATTGTTAACATTGAGTTGGAGTTAAAACAACAAAGGAAGCAGACAAAGAATCAACTTGATTAACAACATTATTGGGATGATTCTTGAAATAATTGGGTGGTTAACCGACAAGCTTGTAGCATTTTTCTTTTGTGTGACCAAGTAAATCACAATGAATACACTTGGTCATTGTTCCTTTACATTTTTAGAATTAGGGTTAGCATTTTGGAATTTTTGATTATCATTAACAGAAAAAACAAGCGAGATAGTAGAAATGAGGGCGATAACCCGAGAGCTCTTCCCATATAGACTTCAGTTTAGTGTAATAAGCACTCATATGATCAAAATCTCGTGAGTAGTAATTGCACAAAAACCCTTATATAAAAGGCTAGATATAAATAACAAACAAAAACATCACAAGCATAAATGGCCTGTAGTGATATAAACCCAAAACACTAAGCACAATATTACGATTGAAAGAGTGTGAAGAATGATAAAAAAAACTCCACATTATAATTATTAGGAGATTGAACATATTTAGAATCTAGAATCGAATAACCAGAAAAACTCTAGTCTTCATTTTCGGGAACATTGGGTCTAAGGTTTTCTTAGTATTGAGAATTAACTTAGGGGTGTTTTAGTTTTGAGAATTGAAAATACTACCCATTATAGGATCACCTAATGAAACCTAAAAGATTTCTTTTTTTTGTATATTTAGCATTAAATAAACATTTATTTCTTTATTTAATGAAATTTCCATTTTAAGAAAAAAAATCTTTAATTTTTTAAGTCATCTAACTTATTGTTCAGAAATTAGGGATTAAGAGTGAGAAGAAGCCTTACAGCATGACACTTAATTTAAAAACGAACAAATTAACTACCAAAAAAAAAAAAACAAAACTAACGATATAATGAGTTTTTTAAGAGAATCATGAAATAAAAAATTATTAAAAAACCAATTTACAGTCGTTACCATTTAGGTTGGAATTTATATAGGACTTCCAAAGTACAAGATTATTTCTATCAATTTAGGTTAATTTTTTCCTCCAAGCCACTTGTAGAGGTAGTTTTTTCGATGAGGCCAGCCATTACCAATAAATAAGCATGGAATCGCATCATCGAGACCAGAAACGCGACTGATCCGGTGCGTTTCACGAGCACAGCACAAGAACCAACAAACGCAGGTTCACAGTTGAAGCGGTTCGGTCGAAAACCACTGGTGCTAGGGTTTCTTCTCTCGGAAGCCATGGGAGGTGAGGAGAAGCGCCACCAGATGATGCAGAACCTCTTCGGCGACCAATCCGAGGAGGAGGAAGAGCTCGATGTCGATTCCGAGCACGAATCAAACCCCCAACTCAATTACCCCTCCGTACGCCTCCAATTTCACACGCCTTTTCCTTGCACCGCGTTTGGAACCCTACCCTAACTGTTTTTCCATGTTTTGGCGTTTTGTTTTTTCAGGACGAGGGAGAGGGAATGGGGGAGCAGGAGGGAGAGGGCGAGGTGGAGGGCCAGGGGGAGGTGGAAATCGAGAGCGAGGGAGACGGAGAAGGAGAACACGATCGCGAGAGCGAGGGCGAGAGGGAGCAGAGCTCGCAGGAGGTGGAAGTTGGAGAGAGAGAGGAGAGTGAGGGAAGAGACTCGGATAGTGACGCCAAAGATGACGGTTATAGCCAGCGTGGCGTCACGAGCAAGCGCCGCGACGACGTCGTTGAGAGCGGATCTGAGAGGTCGGAGGAGAATCATTACGATCACCACGACGAGGAGGAGGAAGAAGTCGACGAAGCTAGAAGCCCCAGGTATAATGTTTCACGGGAAAATGTGGCTGAATGGGTTGATGTTTTCCAATCTCATGCATATTGAAACATGTTTCATTGATCAGGGCATAGGATAGACCACAGGGAATTACTGATGATCCAAGACTTTTTGTGCTTAATTATTTAATTATTCAATTTTTGGATTCTAGCGCACCCTAATTTGATCCTCTAACCTAGTACCGGTTGACAAATTCATCCTCTCTGCTAACTACTTCTAACATTTTCTAACCGAAAGGATGAACTTGTTGCACAGCGTATAATTAGAGGACCAAATTTAAACAAAAAGGAAGTTGGAGGACCGATACGAAAAATTAAATTAAGATAGAAGATCAAACGTCAAAGAACTAAGCTTGCCATTTTTTTTTATAATTGCTTCATGACATTGAAACTGATAACTTGTCTTTTTTCAAATGTAGTGTGTCCCCCAGAGATGAAAAAGAAGATGAGACTCGTGACTTGCATTCGGCCCCTGAAATTCGTGATGTATTTGGTGATTTGGATGATGATGAAGATGAGGAAATGGGGTATGCTGTTCAGCAGGACATTGAACAAGATTCAAATGTGAGTAAGGGTGCCAATAGTAGTGATATTGGTGTCAATAATGACATTATTTTATCTGTGAATTGCCTTGATATTAAGAATTGATGATATAATTGATTTCCTGCCCCAGAGGTATCCTGAGGAGGAGGAAGGAAGTTACGGAAAGAACCTGAGACCAGAAGATATAGTTGCTGATGAAGATCATCAGTATGAATCAGAGGAGGAAAACTTTGAGATAAAAACTAAAGAGAAGCCACTTGGGCCCCCTTTAGAATTGGAAGTTCCATTGCGACCTCCTCCAGCTCTTCCAGAAAAGGTTTGCTTCTAATTAATAAGTTTATTTTTTCGAGTGAGAACCCTTTATTTTTATTTATATTTTAATTTTAAAAATTTACTTTTGGTGGCTGCAAAACATGAGTAATGTTCACTCTTGTGTCATTCACATTGTTGTGATAAAGAAGTTGGCATGTGTAGTATTTATGCGTGAGTGACTCCTGAATTTGAAATGTTTAAGGAAGTGCATCTTTTAAGACAGTTTCCTGATAAGTTCCCCATGTCAAAGATGGTGACATTTTGCAAATTAGATGGGAATTGTACAGCTTCAGGTTATATGATAACAAGGTTATGATGAATACATTTTAATACTAATATCTCAGGGTTTTATGTATAGATGCATTGCCTTTTCCAATGATGTGCATTCTGGTAAGATATGTTGAATTTTATTATTCAGCCATTTATATATTAATCTCTCTCTCTTGGCAGATGAACATGATTAAAGTTTCCAATATTATGGGGGTCGATCCAAAACCATTTGATCCTAAAACATATGTGGAAGAGGATACTTTTGTAACTGATGAATCTGGAGCCAGAAAGCGCATACGGCTGGAGAATAATATTGTACGTTGGAGGACTGCTAGAAATCCTGATGGCACAGCATCTGTAAGTAATTGTATACTGTTTCTTATGCATGCCATCAATTGTAACTTCTTAATTGCTTTTACATCATCTGTATTCCTTTCTACTATCATTTACTCTCATATGTTATAAAATATTTGGGATGGATTCAGGATAGAATGGTCAAATGTATTCTTTAAGTTTCTGGAGTCTACAATGTCTTTTGTAGATAAAATCTGCTTTTTGGTTGATAAAATGTGATTTAGTTTTGATGTGCATGGATGGACATGATTTTTTTTAAACTGTAGTAGATTGATAATTTGTTAAGGAAGTTTATGATATTTTAAGGATTTGGGTTATCAAATTTCAAGCTGATCATTAGGGTGAGGAAGTACTTCAATTAAGTCATTAGTACTAAATAGGAATAAAATGCTCCATGTTCTATTATGTTTAACCTTTAACTTTGTAGAACAACCAGGTGGGTTGGTGATATGATGATATGATATGTCATTCATGATCAGGTTGCAATATATAATTGTTTGCAAAAAATGTATCATGGATTTTCTATTACTGTAGTATGAAAGCAATGCCCGCTTTGTGAGATGGTCTGATGGCAGCTTGCAGCTTTTAATTGGGAATGAAGTTCTTGACATATCAGTGCAAGATGCACAGCATGATCAAGCACATCTTTTCCTTAGACACGGAAAGGTGATTTTTGTTATTCCTGTGGATGTCTTGATGAATTACCGTTTGCCCCTAATTGTCTGTGTTTACATGCTTACAGGGAATCCTTCAATCACAAGGAAGGTTATTGAGGAAAATGAGGTTTATGCCATCTTCCTTGTCTTCAAATTCTCATCGGCTGTTGACTGCCCTTGTTGACTCAAGGCACAAGAAGGTTTACAAGGTTAAAAACTGCATTACTGACATTGATCCTGAGAGGGAAAAAGAGGAAAAAGAGAAGGTATAGTTAATAATTCAATAGTTACATGCTTAGTGTCTCTTGGGTACCATCATCTAATTTCTCTATATCTTTTACAGGCTGAAAGTCAAAATATCCGGGCTAATGTGCTTCTTAACCGAAAACGTGAGAAGGTGAGCCGGAAGTATACTCCAGCTGTGGATAGGAGGCGCCAACTTTCTCCTGGGTTTTTAGAGGATGCATTGGATGAGGTATTAAACTCTGTTTTTATTTTGGTCACGTATCTCCTGCAATTTTCTGTAAGCAAGCATATCTGCGTACATAAAACTATGACGGTTCCATTATTTACCCATCCTTCTTTCCTTCAGGAGGATGAACCAGAATACTACGATTCTCGTCGTTCCCAGCGCCGCTTTGAGGATGATTTGGAAGCAGAAGCCCGAGCAGAGAAACGAATTATGAATGCTAAAAAGGTATCATTTCTCAGTCTCCAGAAATTTGTTTGGATTGATTGTTTTGACATTTGTCATTGATGAGGGTTATTTTCTGGAATTTAGTCACAGGGACCTAGAGATATCCCTCGCAAGTCTTCTTTCCCACCTGCTAAGTCCTCTCGAAATCCAATGGGTTACCAGGATGATGAGAGAGAGGAGTCTGAGTATGAAACCGATGAAGAGGAAGATGAGAGGCCTCCTCCACGCAAGAGGGATGAGGATACTGAGCCAGAGTATGAGGACGATGAAGACGAGGAAGATCACTATGAAGAGGCAGAACAAGTTAATGAAGCATCAGATGAGGAGGAAGAGGAGGTACTCTGCATATTTTATTTAAAATAATACATATTTAAATTTTTGGTTGTTGGTCCATAGATATTTAGTTTCAGATTGCCTGCTTAACAGTCCCTCCTTATCTGTTGATAAGAAGGTATACTACATGTGATTAGTTCATGCAGTTTCATTGTTTTTAAACCTTCCTCATTTATAATGTTTCCATTCAATGCACTGGTTGTTCTTTGAAGATACTTAAATTTTTGTTTATAAGACTGCTGTACGTGTGTCCTCTGTGTGCTTTTAGATCTTGTGGGTAGTGTGAAAGTTCATAAGATGATGAAGCATTGTTTGTCAGATATTTTGTCCTCATGGACTTCTCTCTTATTGTCAGTTGTCACAACTGTGGATGAAATCCCACGACATTTTCAAAACACCCATCATGTTTCAATATGTTGATTATCCTTATTCCCCTATTTTTTGTTTTCCTTTAGTGTTCCCTAATTGTTGTACTTTTATGACTCATAAATTTAGGTGGAAATAAGGATATTCGATTGCTGTGCCGTGGTTTTAAAACTAGTTGGATATTTTCTTGCAGGAACCAAAGCAAAAGAGTAAGGAGTTTAGAGGCAGTGCCAAGAGGAAGGGATTTGAATCAGATGAGGACTCTCCTCCAAGGAAAACAACCACCCATCGACGGATGGCAGTTGTGTACGATAGTGATGAGGAATGAACTTCCTTATGCCAGATTTTCACGGTGAGTATTCTTAGTCTCTAGACTTTGATTAAAATACAGTGTAAGAGTTTTAACTATGGGGTCATGCATGTAAGATTGTTGCATTTGTAATAATTATTTTAATTTCACAAATGAATCTTGCAGTGCCCTTCCAGCGAAGGGTGTGCGTAAGACTGCAGCTTTCGGATGCATCAGAGGCTGAGATGACTCAATTTTTTTTCCATATATAGCTACAAATTTAATATTTCATCCTTGTATACATAAAGCAGAGCCTGATATATTGATTAGTACTTAGTCTCAGTCTCTCAGGTCACAATATATATGTTGATTCTCTTGATAATAGTTTTAAAAAATATCAGTGTAAATAAGTTTGTTCTCTGTATTTTCCGTCCGCAGACCTTTCGCCCTAGGGCAGGTAATGGAAACGGGATGCCCCTTCCCTTTTACTTTCTCAATTGAACGGTGTCATTATTTTGCGACTTTATATTTTATTTTGATAGAAAATGCATGAAAGAACATACACACTCATTGGTGATGATCGAGGTTTAGTAACTATTATGTCACGATTTTAATGTCTAAGCCCTCATAAATATGTGGTAATTTGATTTTGGAATTTAAAATGTTTAATTATAGTGTATTTTTTATTTCAAAAGTAAATGGTTTTGGTTTTGGATGTTTAATGACACTTTTGTTATGCTGATGTAAGTGTTTTCGTCGCGCACATCTTCGATTTTATAAGGTGGACTGATTTAGTTATGTAAGCGGATTGTCCCACGAACACAATTGATTAGGTTGGAATGTAATTTTAAAATCTTCTGGTATCTCTTCCTATACCTCATCATTTCAAAATCCAATGAAATTTTAAGCCTTCTGAAAGAACGACAACCCAAACCGCCACTAGGGCTATCAAGGAATAAGTGATTTCATTTGCATGAGATTGAATCCCGTCTCTGTATGATTCGTAAATTTCATTACTTTTAAGAAAATTTAAGTACACTAAATTTCAAATGTTTCTTTTTATTTTTATTGAATTTTAATTTTGTAGACTTTATGAAGTATTTCGATTATAATCAAATATAGTATTTATTTTAATATTAAATATATTTAATAATTAAAAAAGGTTTATTTTGTAATTATTTAAATAATCTTGGATGACCTTTTTTTTTATCAAAGATTGCATGAATTTTCTAGCCGATATTGATAAGGATTTTTTTTTTCTAGCCGATATTGGCAAGTTTTAATTTATTAAAATTAACTAAAGTTATTTTTAGCTGATATGTTATAATTATTTGTGTTTATCAAATTTCTCCTATTTACTTGGTTAAAACAATCAAAGTTAAGGTTGGTTGAAAATATTTTCATTTACGGTAGAAAAGAAATCTCTAACCATATTTGGACCACAAAAATATTTGGTGTTGTTTGTTAAAATAGATGTTAAATAGGTTTTATTAGAAAGTTGTTTTGTGTTGTACTAGGATTCTAGATTTTAGATAGTGAGTTGTTTTTTACTCTTCTCTCTCCTCATTGAATTTATTAACAATAACTTTAATTTAAATATGAGAACGTAAGAGAGAACATTGAAGCTTTAAGTAATAATATCTCGTTCTTTTATTTATCTCATGATATTAAAGTTGGTCAATTTTGCTTTATTTTATTTTAGTATTATCTTGTCCATTATCCTTTTGACTACTATTTATTTTTATTCACTATTATCATTTTCTTCGAGGATTTATGATTTATGATTTAAGTAGTATTGTTTTATAAATTATAAATATCAAGGATTCAACATAAGAAATGATAAAATATTGTCACAATAAAAGTATTATTGAATAGATTAAATACTTCATCGATAAGTATTAGTAAAAGTATTAAATACATCTATGTGTTGAACAGTGATGAAACTTGGACAAAATATTTAGAGGTGACAAATTAGATTTTTTTTATATAAATTTTTTTTAGTTAAAAAAAAATTTTAATTTTCTCTCTTCACTTCTTCTTTTCATTTTCTCTACTTAAAATAAGCACACATAATAGTAAAATAAAAAAATACTATTATTCATTATATCATGATATCAAACCATAAATACTATTTTAGACAAGTCATTCGTATTTCATCAATTTGATTTGGTCGATGTTTTCAAATTTGAGGACACTTTTTTCGGATCGCGTTTTAATGAATTCTTGATTCTCACGAAATTTCTCAAGTTTAGTTAAAATAACTACATTTTTTTTTCATCTTTATCACAAACATTCCTCTTTAAAGAAAAATAATTCTTTTACTCTTTATCATAATCTTTCTAATATAAATTGATCACTTACGTATTTAGAAAATGATAAAATCTATAAAATCTATCCTCACAAATCACAATTATCACATTGCAAAGCATAATAAAACTCATAACACTTTAATTAAATAAGAAACACTGCATAAATTCAAAACTTTAAAAAAATTTACTATAGGCAGCAGAAAACATAAAATTCCTAAATTTCATAATTAATGGTTATACTAATTTAATTTGAGAACAATTATAACTAGGGTTCATACCAATTTTATAAAAAAAAACCCTAAAATCATAATTAGGGTTTATACTAATTTGGGAGAAACATACTAAGAAGAATTATAATAAAATATTAACCTTGATATGTGAAAAATCATTCGAGAATATATATTTCAATCTCAATTTATGTGTTCTCCAACCTCTCTTCCTCAATCTATCTCCTCATAAACTTTCACACACTTTCATGATTACTTACATGGTAAAAAAATCTTATAGTCATAAAAAAAACCCTAATCTCTTTTATAAATCAATGGCTCGATTAAATTTTTTATTTTATCTATTTTATCTTTATTTTTTTATTATATTTTTTCATAATATAAATAATATAAATAATATAATAATATATAAATATAATTTTGTTAAATATATAAATATATAAACAAATAAATTCTACAAATTTTAGAGGAATATGACTTTCTTTGTCATAACAATGTTCCGTCCCTAATGTTGAACACATATAAGTGATTCAAATTAAAATATTGGTACCTTTATTACATTTATTACACAAATACTGACATATTTAAATAATCTCATTCATTGCAGAAGTTAAATTGCAATTCTTTTTAATTAATTCATATGTTGATAATTCACAATTCAAAATATCCATACGAGTAAACTTATAAACTTTATCTAATAAGTTAACCATCAATTTCTATCAAACATAATAACCCATTTAACTTTGAATCATATAATTATTTATATCCACAAACAATCTTTTATGTCAAACTATTATTCCTTTTAGACTGACGCATTAAGAACTTGAAATTTATACTTTGAATTACACAAATTAAAATGTAACTTTTTTACTTTCAATTTGGTCAATTCAAAAGTAAAACTTTGACTTCAAGAACTAAGTTACGAATTGAACAGTTCCAGATGAATAATTTGGCCTTCTAACAAACTTAAACTACAATTTTCTATTATTGCTCCATTAAAAAATTATGAAATTACACATGGAAATTGTTTCGGGTGTAGGGACCAAACACCTACAATCAACACTTAAATTACCTTTTTTCTCCTCTTGTCTGACGTCCTCCTTAGTGAGCTTATACAGTTCTTTCTCTTGCCGCTCGGTCGTCCAGTCAAGCTCTTCTCGGATTTGCCCACAGTTAACATCTAGGTCCTGCATTTCCCTCCGTAGCTCGGCTCTCCTCCCGTTCGGCTGGTCGGGCGATTGGGGTACCTGTCTAAAAGGCTCCGATGTTTAAGTCAATTTAAGACCGATCGGTAGGTAGCAGTAAATGCTGTAATAAAATGTGAGTTGAAGGTGCTTACCAGCTTACCTTGGGCTTCTATTTATAGTTTTTGGTTTGGGTATGTGATTAGGGTTTCTTAATCATGGCCCAATTGCGTTTTAAACCTGATTATTGATCTAGGTTTTGGTGTGGCCGCTCGACCGATGGGTCGTGCGTCCTATCGGTTGTCTTCATAAATGAGGATTCGTCTGACCGATGGTCCTTGGTCCACTTGATCGATCGTCCGGCGGTTAGCCTGACCGATGGTAGGCCATATTGTACAGAAATAATTCGAAAACTAGATTTATTGATGTTCAAATAAATTAACAAAATCATTATTATAAAATTCAATAATGTACATATCCCTAAAATATTTTGAAATATCTCAAAGATATTTATAACTAACATCTTATCTTATTTTATGATATAATAACTTATTATCGTATTATGTTATATCTTTAAGATATTATAATTTCGAAGATGTTATGATATAATAATTGTTTATATAATATTTTCAAGATATAACACTTAATTATCTTCGAGTAACAAAATCAGTTTAATGTATTTATTTACTTATAATTTAAAAAGCCTATAAATACATGTTATGGCAGTATAAGATCTAGTATTTACTCTTATATATTTACTTATCCTTTCTTATTTATTTCAGTGTTAGAGAGTATTTGCAAGTAGATATGTGGATCTTTTGAAATAAAAGCAGATATTCTAAAGTGTTGATGCTTATATTAGATTACAAAATACATGTTTTAAATTACATAATCTGCAATATATTATGAATTGTATAATTTTTAATATATTTTTGTACTTTTGAAAATTTTAATTTGAAAATATATTTTATATTGTCTAATCTATAATAGACGTGTAGATTATTTAATTAAGTAATATATTTTGAATTATATAATTTAAAATATTTTAAAATTTTTTTGAATTGTATCATTTAAAAAAATATTTTTTATTTGTTTAATCTAAAATAAATTTCTGATTTATATAATTTATAATATATTTATTGATTTTTGAGTTGTCTACATTATGCAATTAAACATATTTTCAAAACGAGACAAGTAGGAAGTGGAAAAAGAAATATTCTTTATGAATCTCATTTTGCTATCATTTATTTAAATAAATGCTTGAAAATCTACTCATATTCTAATTTATCATAAATAATTTTCTTGAAACTATCCTTTAGAAAAATAATAAAGAAAAGAACGGTCTAGCTCATTCCTTACCAAACTCAAACGTGGATAATTAATTAAAAAATAAAGAGTGTAAAAAGAAATAAAAATAGTAGGTGATATTTTCTCCGTAACCGCTTAGTTCTTTCAATTAATCTCTTCCTAACAGTAAAACAAAAAATGGAAGTCTCTGGGAGCTTCTTCTCCTTCCTCAAAGAAACTCTCAAACTTTCAAGAAACATCTTTTCCCACTTCATATACTGGCTATGCTTCCATTCTCTCTCACTTCACACATCGATCACCGAAAAAACTCGATACTCCAAAACTCAAACTGATTCAAATTTTCTGTTAGTGTTTCGTCTCTTCATTCCAACAAATCATACCGATACAAATTCTGTTTGTTCGTTCCTTCAACTTTTTTCTCTCAATTTTCACGAATCAAACCTATCTTCTCACGAGCGATAAGAAGGTATGTAGTAGTAATCTTCCATATTTTTATTCCATTAAATAATTTATAAATAAATTATCATCATCATTATTTATTATTGTTAATTGATAAATGTTAACTTTTAATTGTTAGTTGTTAATGATAATCTAATATGAATCATGGTTGTAACGGTGCAGGCGAAGTGATGAATCCCGAGAAATTTACGCACAAGACTAATGAGGCTCTCGTGAGTGCTCACGAGACAGCGGTGAGCAGTGGCCACGCGCAGTTCACTCCTCTCCATCTCGCGTCCTCTCTACTCTCTGACAAGGGTGGAATCTTCTCCCAAGCGCTGTCCAATGCTGCGGGAGAGGAATCGGCACGCGCGGCTGAGAGAGTGTTTAGCCAAGCGCTGAAGAAGCTGCCCTCGCAATCTCCTCCTCCGGACGAGGTTCCGGCTAGCACGAGCCTCATCAAAGCCATCCGCAGAGCGCAGTCGCTCCAGAAGACGCGTGGCGACACGCACCTGGCTGTCGACCAGCTCATTCTCGGTCTTCTGGAAGATTCTCAGATCGCGGAGTTGCTCAGGGAAGCCGGGGTGGCGGCATCCAAGGTGAAAACGGAAGTCGAGAAGCTTCGCGGCAAGGAAGGGAGGAAAGTGGAAAGCGCTACCGGTGACACAAACTTTCAGGTACTTTATTTAGCTTAAATAAGTTTTTTAAGGACAAATTCCACTCACATCGTCTTTATGCTGAATAATAACGTTAAATGCTAAATGTGAAATGACATTTTGACCAAACTAGATTTAATAAATGAGATTTTGGGTTTAAGTTTTCCGAATGAAAAAACGCAATTGTGATGATAATTTCGTATATTTTATACAATTTGAGTTTAACTATGTTAATTCGATAATTTCATATCGATAGGATAATAATTTTTTAAAGGAAATAATTTATTTAGTTAGCCTTGTGAAATTTGAGTTGTACTAGTTTGATGTCACATTTGTTTGTTGTACTAAAACGAGTGAACATGATTAGCATTTAACAAGTTCAAATAGCTCATATAACTCACCTCGTATATATATCTCTGTTTTCAGGCTTTGACTACCTATGGAAGGGACCTTGTGGAACAAGCAGGGAAGCTCGACCCGGTCATTGGAAGGGATGAGGAAATACGAAGGGTTGTGAGGATTTTATCTAGAAGGACGAAAAATAACCCGGTTTTGATTGGCGAACCGGGTGTGGGAAAAACTGCTGTGGTTGAAGGGTTGGCTCAGAGGATCGTTAAAGGGGATGTTCCTAGTAATCTTGCTGATGTTAGGCTCATTGCATTGGACATGGGTGCGTTGGTTGCTGGCGCGAAGTACAGAGGGGAGTTTGAGGAGCGGTTGAAGGCAGTTTTGAAGGAGGTGGAAGAGGCTGAGGGGAAAGTTATTCTGTTCATTGATGAGATTCATTTGGTTCTTGGTGCTGGAAAAGCTGAGGGTTCCATGGATGCTGCTAATTTGTTTAAGCCTATGCTTGCGCGGGGTCAGTTGAGGTGCATTGGCGCCACCACGCTTGAGGAGTATAGAAAGTATGTGGAGAAGGATGCAGCCTTTGAAAGAAGGTTTCAGCAGGTGTATGTGGCGGAACCGAGTGTTGTTGATACTGTAAGTATACTTCGTGGTTTGAAAGAAAGATACGAAGGTCATCATGGTGTAAGGATTCTTGATCGTGCTTTGGTTGTTGCGGCCCAATTGTCTAGTCGCTACATTACTGGTATGTGCTGCTCTGTTTTAGTGTATTCTTTAATTGGTAATTTAGTATGTTAGTTTTGATTGGACTTGTAAGTTTTAATTCCCGCGAAAAGTTTAGTCTTTCCATAGTTTTGGTTCTTATTGCTAAAATCAAAGAAAGCGCTTGGCTTTATAAGACTGCTACAGATGTTTTATGTTTAAATAAGGTATTTAAATGAATAGTTTCGGTTGTGTAGGTCGTCATCTTCCAGACAAGGCAATTGATTTAGTTGATGAGGCTTGCGCGAATGTGAGAGTCCAACTTGATAGCCAGCCAGAGGAAATTGATAACCTTGAAAGGAAGAGAATGCAGTTAGAAGTGGAACTTCATGCTCTGGAGAAAGAGAAAGACAAAGCCAGCAAAGCTCGTTTAGTAGATGTAAGTGTTGATTATCTTACTATGCTAATTGGTTGTCCTTGTATTTTTGGGTTATGTTTGTGTTACAATTGTTGTAATCATACTTTTATGTTCAGGTGCGGAAAGAGCTTGACGACCTGAGAGACAAGCTGCAACCTTTGATGATGAAGTACAGAAAGGAGAAGGAGAGGATTGATGAGATTCGAAGACTAAAGCAAAAAAGAGAAGAGCTGAACTTTGCTCTTCTAGAGGCTGAGAGGCGATATGATCTTGCCAGAGCTGCTGATTTGCGGTATGGCGCGATTCAGGAGGTGGAATCTGCAATTCAAGAGCTTGAAGGGAACACTGAGGGGAATGTAATGTTGACAGAAACTGTTGGACCTGAACACATTGCTGAGGTTGTTAGTCGCTGGACTGGCATACCAGTGACAAGACTTGGGCAAAACGATAAGGAAAGGTTGATTGGTCTTGCTGACAGATTGCACCAAAGAGTTGTAGGGCAAGACCAAGCAGTTAATTCTGTAGCAGAGGCTGTGCTGAGATCAAGAGCCGGGCTTGGGAGACCTCAACAACCAACGGGCTCCTTCCTGTTCTTGGGTCCAACTGGTGTCGGCAAGACGGAGCTTGCAAAGGCCCTCGCTGAGCAACTTTTTGATGATGAAAATCAGTTGGTGAGAATTGACATGTCTGAGTACATGGAGCAACATTCTGTTTCACGCTTGATTGGTGCACCACCTGGGTAAGTGGCTTGACTTTTTCACTTTTCAGCTTACTGTGATTTTTGGGTATGAAGTACGGATGATTTACCCACATTTCAAACTCTCAGGTATGTTGGACACGAAGAAGGTGGTCAGCTAACTGAAGCAGTAAGGCGAAGACCTTACAGTGTGGTACTGTTTGATGAAGTAGAAAAGGCACACATATCTGTGTTTAACACTCTCCTTCAAGTCTTGGATGATGGAAGGTTAACTGATGGCCAAGGCCGCACTGTGGACTTTAGAAACACAGTCATTATCATGACCTCTAACCTTGGGGCAGAGCACCTCCTTACTGGACTTTCAGGAAAATCTTCAATGCAAACGGCTCGTGAAAAAGTAATGCAGGAGGTATATTTCTAGGCTCCACCCTTTATTACGAATGACTGAATATTTTGTGTTTTCTTTGTTGTGACTTGTGAGTTCTGAATATGTTTTCAACAGGTAAGAAGACATTTTAGGCCAGAACTGTTGAACCGGCTTGATGAAATTGTGGTATTTGATCCTCTTTCCCATGAGCAACTAAGGAAGGTTGCAAGGTTACAAATGAAGGACGTTGCTTCTCGTCTTGCTGAGAGGGGAATTGCAATGGCAGTGACTGATGCAGCTCTTGACTATATCCTCAGTGAGAGCTATGATCCGGTTGGTATCATTATCATGATGTTGTAAACATTGTTTACTGCACAACACAAGATGTGAGTACTTAATAAGGTTTGTTTCTATGTTTCAGGTTTATGGTGCGAGACCAATCAGGAGGTGGCTTGAGAGAAAGGTTGTGACGGAGCTCTCTAGAATGCTTGTGAAGGAAGAAATTGATGAGAACTCAACGGTTTACATTGATGCTGGTCCTGCGGGTGGCGAGCTAAATTACCGGGTGGAAAAGAATGGAGGGTTGGTTAATGCTGTAACTGGTCAGAAGTCTGATATTCTGATTCAGATGCCTAATGGAGCAGTATCAAGATCTGATGCTGCTCAGGCAGTAAAGAAGTTAAAGATTGAGCAAATGGATGAGGATGAAGATGGTGAAATGGAGATGTGAGAGCACACGAGAGCTTCAAGTTGATGCTTTTGGTTCTTTTCAACAACTTGTCATACTTTTGCATCTTCTGAAAGTTTTTCTGGAGAACATCCTCTTGTAAATGCTGTATTTTGTTTTCGTAAGTTGATGTTTTTTTCCTTTTGAGCAACTAAATGTTGTACTTCTGCATGGGGTTGTCTAAGGATGAATACTCCTAATGTGAGTTTTGCTTTTGGAAATAAGCTAATTATAAACTGAATGTTATTTTTCTAATCCTGATTTCTCAGCAACTTTTTATACCTATTTTTCTGGAAAAGCTCTTCTTTACGTGACTGTCAGAGAAGGAGAGACCTGATGTATATGTTCAGAGAAACTAGAGAAATTTATATACCAAATAGAGAACTATAAAATTATTTTTACTCTCAGAAGAAAATACTATTTGACCTTTTATGAATTTAAGACGTGCGGTGAAATTCTAGAAAACACAAAAATAAATAATTATTAATTAACTATTTTGATTTCAATGCGCATTGTCACACTACATAATTCTAAAAAAATCTAAGAACAATTTGACTTCACACACAACAAATTAACACATCAAACTAAACCCTAGTCTTACTAATTCAAATTCAAAATCATCCTCGTTACATAATTCTAAAAAATCTAAGAACAATTTGGTTTCATACAGAACAAATTAACACATCAAACTAAACTCTAATCATCCTTATTCAAATTCAAAATTCGCAACGTTAAACTTCAATCATAGATATTATGATGTATAATTCTCATAATTTTACAAAAGGGTTCTCATATTTAAAGAAGTTACAAATTTAAAATAGTTATTGTTATCTGATAAAAAATGTTAATTTGTAAATGATTATATTTTCTATTTTTAATGTACATAAAAACATAAACCGACTCCAAAATGATTAAAGTGATCTGGTACTTGAAAGTTGACTATCAGCAAGTGGGTTTCAATTACCATTTAATACATAAACCATTGAGGTAGGTAAGTGAAAAAGAGAATAAAAAAAAGTAAATTGTGGGAAGAAAAATATTTATGAACATTAAAACAATGTATAATGTATTAACATTTAATATATATTTAAAGTTAATGAGAATCATAGATTTATAAATTATAGTATATCATAACATAAAAAGGAAAAATAAACATAATAAAATTAAGATGTTTGTCTACTGTAAAAGTAGGGATTGAAGTTATCAGAGAAATAGGGGATGACATTTTTACAGACTAAAAAAACACATTTATTTCAACTTAACTTAACAACATACTTTTTATTTATTTAAAAATACTTATTATAATATATAAGTAAATTACCAATTACGGATAGTTTTTTTAAAGAAGTATAAAGTATTATTTTCCATCCAATCTAGTTTATACAATAAATATACACAATAATACTTATAACAAATAAGTTTTTTTTTTTTTCTTCAAAAGAATTAATAAACATTAAATTATATAAAAATGTATACCGTAACATTAAATAAATTTTAATTTTCATAATTTAATATGATTTTATTAGATAAAAATGTTTATAAATCGTGTTCAACTATAATTTATTTATTTAAAATACATAAACGGAAATTAAAATATAATTAAATAATTAAAAATAATTAAAAAAATAATAAATCCAGTGTTTAGATATAAGGAAAATGATTTTATTATTTAATTTGTTTTAATTTTTTTGTGTATATTAAATAAACTATTAATTATATAACACTTATAAGTATTTTTATCTTCTAACTAAAATAAAAAATCAACGATATAACACATATAAAAATTCATTTAATATCATGAATAATTATAAATTTTTTAAAATTTAATATTTATTAATTATTCTTAACATATTCTATAACACTAGATAGAACTTTTGTAATAAATATACAAAGTAAGAGAAGGAAGTACTAGTTCCTTACCAGGAATTGAAAGGAAGTACTACGTCATGGTTAGGCAAAAATATTAAAGAAAAGGAAAATGAATGCTTCAAGTACTTCATCATTTTGTCCTATAACACTCTCACATGATATAAAATAGTTGTTTCATTGTTTATTTGATGTAAAAACAAGAAGAAAAACACGTGGAAGCAAAATGCACACGAAATGAGAGTGGATAAATCAGGACCAAAACGTGGATAAGAAGTGAAATAGACACGTGAGATTTTTTTATTTTATTTATTTATAAAAATAAAAAGAATAAAAGGTAGAAAGAAAAGGAGAGAAAAGACGTGATGAATCATGAATGTGTCATTCTTATCTTACATTAATAGTATATTTTTGTTTTAGTTTTCAAATAAATGGATCTGAGCTTTTGGTATCAAGTTTTTTGTTTATTTATTAATGAAGTTTACATATAGGTTTTTTCTAAAATTGTAAATCTTTAATATTTTCACACGTGTTTTTGAAAATGTCTAAACTGAAAATTTATTTATAGTTCTTGTATAAGAAAGTGTTAAGATGTCTTGAATGTTATGTTGTCCCTTTATCTTCCTTACTTTATATATTTATGATATAGTTATGGGTTGTAATGAGGTTTAAAAAGACTGTTATTTTTTACTCTTTTATAAGGCTAGAAGGCATCTGTATCATGTATCTCTTTATCATTATTCAGAAATAAGAAACTCTTGAACTGTCCTGTGGACGTAGGTCACATTGACTGAACCATGTAAATTTGTGTGTCTTCTTTTTCTCATCTTGTCATAACAAGTGGTATCAAGAGCTCTAGGTTACACTAGGGACCTACTCTGGAGAAACGCAATGTCTTCGTACAAATTCGATATTGATAAATTCAATGGATCGAATGATTTCACTTTGTGGAAATTGAAGATGAAGGCGGTTCTGGTGCATCAGGGGT